>Ga0214182_1000014_pt1 | contig 124813 bp, 117 predicted proteins | sample TroBogEpilimnion_8_FD_153020 | JGI IMG/M metagenome (GOLD analysis project Ga0214182, IMG submission 153020) | Freshwater microbial communities from Trout Bog Lake, WI - 14NOV2007 epilimnion | ecosystem: Environmental > Aquatic > Freshwater > Lake > Epilimnion/Euphotic zone | place: Trout Bog... | reverse complement strand
TTGATTATATTGAAGTGTTTTATAACAGAGCTAGGCGTCATTCACACCTAAATGGAATGAGCCCTGAGGCATTTGAAGATGTCTGGCGTAAACAAGGCTAGGTGTCTACAAAAGCGTGGGAAGTCCATTGGAAGTTAAGAAACGTCTACGAAAGTAGGGGAAGTCCAGAATTTATGATTTAGAGAGTAGAATAGGATGGGTTAGTTGGGTTTCTGATTTTAAGAGAAATCTAAAGAAACTATCTGACTCAACAGAGGAAGAAAAACACAGTCTGTTAACAAAGATAGTTGAATCTATAACTGTATTCACAGTAGATAAACAAACACACAAGTTGGTAATTGAATTCAAACTACCATATATAGATGATGAACTCATCTGGAATAATCCAACCAATAAATCTCTTGGTTATACGATTTCCAATGGGAAAAGAACTAAAGAACTGGAGTTATTTGATGAAAAAAAGTTTCAACCGAAATGATCGGTTCCAAAAGAAAGCATATCAAATCTACTCAGTTACCGTTGAATAACGCTTTAGTAAGGGGTTTCAGATGCTGACGCGTATCCAACAAATACATAATCGCCATCGTCATCAGCTACGTGCGCTAATTCGGCTCCTTACCTACTTACTTGCGTTCTTTCTCACTGCAATCGCCTATTGGATTGCAGATAATTTTGGGGAGCCATCGCTTGAGCAGGTCCTCTATCATGCACAATTTGGCATGGATGGATTAGTCGACACTGATACTGCACTCATCAAGAGTTTCTTGAAGTGGTGCATCGCATTACCCGCAGTTGCCTCCTTGCTATTGGTATTAATTGAGTCCTCTTTAGCGCTTTTTCTGACACATGGCTCCACTCACTGGCTCACCAAACCAGCACGCCTAGCTAACCTGCACATCGTGAAGGTGTTCTATTGGTTTATCAACCACCGCGCTCCTCTCTATGCCCTAATCGCTTCTGCGACCTATTTCTGTGTGCAGTTCTCAGTCACGGCATTTGTACATAATCAATTTGGTAAGGACTATTTTGCAGCACATTACGTTTATCCGGCCAAGGTGAAGGTGGAGGCGGTCAAGCCTAAGAATCTGGTGCTCATCTACGTGGAGAGCTTAGAGGACACCTATAAAGATCCTAAGATTTTTGGTAAGAATCTTGTCGAAAGTCTCGAACATTTTAATGGCGTCAGTTTTGGACGGTTCCAACAGGCGCCTGGGACGGGCTGGACGATTGCAGGTATCACTTCAACCCAGTGTGGATTGCCACTAAAAAGTGTGAGTTTGTATGATGGCAATAACCAAGGTGAGAACATCAAATCATTCCTACCTAATGCCGTTTGTTTAGGTGATATTTTGCATGATGCTGGATACTACAATGTGTATATGGCTGGGGATGCTCTTGCGTTCTCTGGCAAGGGTAAGTTTTTCCAAGATCATCATTATGATGAGGTTTACGGCCGAGAAGAACTAAAAGGAAATAGAACTGCGAAAGACATGAACTTTTGGGGACTCTACGATGATGACCTTTTGACCCTTGTTAAGGCAAAGCTTGTTAAGCTACATGCTCAAAATCAGCCGTTTAATTTGACGTTTAATACCATCGATACGCATGGTCCAGACGGTCATTTCTCTAAATACTGTAAAGCGCATGGGATTAAGGACTTTAATGGGATTGTGGAGTGTACCTCCAATCAGATTGCTGAGCTTTTAGTGTTTATGAAGCAGAACAAATACTTTAAAGACACTAACGTGGTGATTTTGGGCGACCATCTAGCGATGGAAAATCCGGTTTACGACAAGCTTGAAAAGGTCAAAGAGCGACACGTATTTAACGAACTCATTTCTTCCAAACCAGCGGTTAAGAATCGTGAGCAAGTGTTGCACTTTGATATGTTCCCAACAATCCTAGAGTTTGTCGGATTCAAAGTTGAGGGCGGCAAATTGGGTTTGGGCTATACCGCCATTTCTAAAGAGGCTGACATGCCGCCAGAAAACGAGTTTGAAGAGATGAACGAAGACCTGCTTAATCAGTCAGACGAGTACCTTGAACTCTGGAGAAAACGCGAAACTAGTCACTAGGGCTTAGTGATTCTTTGGCTTGGTAAATGCCATTTGAATTGAATCGCTAGGAGTCTTAATATGGTGGTGAAGGTAGCTGATAGGAATAATATCAGCTCCTCGGGTAATTTAAGCATCGTAAGCGCGATGAGCAACCAGCTCCCCAGAAAGGCAAGTACTGCATAGGGTTGGTGATCACTAAAAGCTTTAGGAATCTCGTTACAGCAAACATCCCTAATCACACCACCAAACACTGCGGTCATCATCCCCATCAGTGCTGAAACGGTTCGCGGCATTCCAAGTTCCAAAGCGATTTGTGTTCCCAGGGCTGTAAATAAGCCAAGGCCTAGAGCGTCTGGAATCTGAATCGCTTTTTCAGTCAGTTCGATGTGACGTTCACGCATGAAAAACATTGCAAACAGACAGGTCGCTATCAACGCCCATAACCAAAGTGAATGACTCACCCAAAAGAACGGACGCCTATCGAGCAAAATGTCTCGAAGTGTTCCCCCGCCAAACGCAGATACTCCGCTCACAATGCATAAGCCAACCACGTCCATTTGTTTTCTTATTCCTGCAATGAGACCAGATAATGCAAAAGCAAAAGTGGCGACGATTTCTATGGTGAACTGGATGCTGTGGATGGAGAGATTAGACATTACAGCCAATCCCAGTTTGCATGAGCTTTACGGGGTGCATGTTTCATCATGATGTCCCAAAGCCATGGGGGTGCGAGGCGCATCACCTTGGCAAGCCAGCTCATCTGCCACGGAATGACGATAAATCGTTTTTTCTTTGCAATGGCCACGGCGAATTTCTTGGCTGCGACGTCTGGTGCCATGAGAAATGGCATTCCGTAATGATTGATATCGGTCATCGGCGTTTTAATGTAGCCTGGGGCGATGGTGGTGACGTTTACTCCATCAAGGCTGAGCTCTACTCTGAGACTTTCCAGGTAGGCAATCACTGCGGCTTTTGATGCGCTATAAGCACCAGCGCCTGGTAAGCCTCTGATCCCAGCTACGCTGGCAATTCCAACTAAACTGCCTTTGCCTGCCTCTTTCATCGATCTTATGAAGGGCTGAAACGTCTGCACCATGCCGAGTAGGTTGATATCGATCACTCCTTTGAAGGTGTTGATATCGTCTCTTTTTTCCGTGAGCGTGCCAGCGCTGACACCTGCATTAGCGATGACAATATCTGGGGCACCGAACCGTGCAACAAAGTCATCTGCAGCTTCTTTGAGTGCGTTAGCATCTCGAACATCAAGCGCGTAAGTGACAGTTTGGGTTAGGAGTGAGTCTTGAAGATTACTGAGTAGGTTCTTGCGTCGTGCGACGAGGCCAATGATGGCGCCTTCTTTGGCATAGTGCTGAGCGAGAGCTTGCCCTATTCCACTTGAGGCGCCGGTGATAAAAACTTTAAGTGGACACACTTGATGGCGTCTTTATTTATTTTTTAGCAGCTTTATCTTTGCGAATGTTTTCGATAATGTAGTTCGCAACATTGAACACTTCCTGACTGCCGCCAGCCATCGTTACTGAGGTGATGTACTTGCCATCAATGATAAGGGTCGGCACACCTGTTGCACCTGAGGCACGGAAGATTTGTGCCGCTTGGTTGAGCTTAGTGTTGAGTGAGAATGAGTTGAATTCCGTCTCCACCTTTTTACGATCTAGGCCACTTTCTTTTGTAATCCAGTCAATGGTTGCTTTTTCATCATTAGGTAAGAAAGCTTTTTGCTTATGTAATGCGTCAAATAGTTTGCTATGTAATTTCTCAGATAAACCTAGGCTCTCCATTACGTAGTAAGCCTTAGCCATCGGTGCCCAATCAGCACGTGGTAAGCCAGGTACGCGCTTGAAGGTCACATCTTTAGGGAGCGATTTAACCCAAGCTGCTAGCTGTGGTTCTAGTGCGTAGCAGTGTGGGCAGCCGTACCAGAATAACTCTGTGACTTCTATTTTTGAAGGATTCTCGGTTGGAATGATTTGCGCTGTTTGTGTAAATTCATTGCCATTTTGTGGCGCGTCTGCCATCACCGTTGTGGAAATTAATAGCATCAATGCAGTAAGCAATTTCTTCATTTTTATGTCCTTAATTAATCTCTAAAATTTGCATATCAAGTGGTTAATAACGTATCGCGATGATTTGCGATCAGAGTCTATTGGTTGGAGCTTGTATTCACCTTAATTAAATCGGGCTTGAAACCATTTTCAATGAGGTCGCTTTTTGTTTTGGTGAGCTGTGATGGATCTTCATAGGGACCAACACGTACACGATGCAATACCCCATGGTCAGGTGTCGTTGCTGTTTGGATGATTGCTTCTAGTCCAAGAAGCGCTAACTTCGCCTTGACGTTGTCGGCTTCTTGTTCTGTCTTAAACGCCCCTACCTGAAGGAAGTATGTTTCCTTTGCTTCGGCATTATTTTCTAACTGCTTAATTTCTTGTTCAGTGACTTTAGATTCGTTGCCAGGCAAGATATTGTAGTATTCGAAGCGATCCTTTGTTGGCGCGTCTTCTGCCTTGGCATCTTTTTTAGTTTCGATTGGCTTGCTAGACTCAATAGGAGTTACGGGTTGAGTTTTCGCACTAAAAGGGCTTTCACCACCCTTGATATAGATCGTAAATCCAACAGCGATGGCAACACCAAAGAGTAAACCTACGATTAACCCATTTAAAAATGGGTTGGGTTTTTTTTCAGGTTTTGGGGGTGCTGGTTTGTAGTCTCTGCTCATATTGATATCCAGTGAATAACTTGTTTGAATCAAAAATCCTTACATCTTATTCGGCGCGCTAACACCTAATAATTGTAGACCATTTTTTAAGACTTGCTGTGTTGCACTTATTAAAGCAAGGCGTGCTAACTTGGTGGTTTCGTCCTCCACTAAGATTTTATGTTCATTGTAGAAGCTGTGTAGGTCGCTCGCCAAGTCTTTTAGGTAGTTCGCAATAGTGTGTGGTGCCAAATCATTGGCTGCGTTCTCTACTACCTCTGGGAATTCGCTCAGACGCTGCATGAGCGCTGCGTCATGAGTGCTGCTTAGTGGGGTAAGATTGACCGTTGGTAGGCTCGTTGCATCGCCGCCCCACTGGGCTAGTACACTGCAAATACGTGCATGCGCGTATTGGATATAGTAAACAGGATTGTCGTTGGTTTGTGCGCGCGCTAAATCGATATCAAAGATGAGTTGTGAGTCCGCGCGCCGCGCAGCTAAGAAGTAGCGTGTTGCATCACAGCCAACCTCCTCGATTAAGTCGCGAAGCGTGACATAACTACCCGCGCGTTTTGATAGTTTCACCTCTTCCCCACCGCGCATGACAGTGACCATCTGGTGTAATACGTAATCTGGCCAGCCTTTAGGGATGCCAACGTTTAATGCCTGTAACCCGGCCCGAACACGAGTGATTGTGCTGTGGTGGTCAGCACCCTGCTCGTTGATGACACGGTCAAAACCACGATTCCACTTGTCTACATGGTAAGCTACGTCAGGAACGAAGTAAGTGTAGCCTCCATCTGTTTTGCGCATGACGCGATCTTTGTCATCACCGAAGTCGGTGGTACGAAGCCAAAGCGCGTCATCTTGCTCGTAGGTATGGCCACTCGCAATTAAACTCTGGACAGTATTTTCAACCTTACCATCGGTGTAAAGAGCAGATTCAAGTGCAAATACATCGAATTTAATTTTGAAGGCTTTTAAATCTAGATCCTGCTCGTGACGAAGATAAGCTACCGAGAACGCGCGAATAGATTCTGTATCTTCTACGTCACCAGTGGCAGTCACCGACATATCGTCAGCTATGACCGTTTCTTTATTAAGGTAAGCTTTCGCAACGTCAGCAATATAATCGCCACGGTAGCCAGCTTCTGGCCAAAGTGGATCGTCTGGTGTGACGCCGCGACAACGAAGTTGAACTGAATGTGTAAGATTATCAATCTGTGCGCCAGCGTCGTTGTAGTAAAATTCTCGTGTTACTGCCCAGCCATTAGCGTCAAGCAAGCGAGCCAAGCAATCACCAACCGCTGCGCCTCGCCCATGGCCGACGTGGAGTGGGCCGGTTGGGTTTGCTGAAACAAACTCCACCTGAACTTTGCGATTCTGGCCGATGGTATTGTGACCAAACTTTTCGCCTTGTGCTGCAATTAAGCTGATCACGGCTTGTTTAGCATTTGCACCAAGATAGAAGTTGATAAAGCCTGCGCCAGCGATCTCAACCTTCTCAATGAAGGTAGATTTAGGCAGTGCTTGGATTAAGCTTTCTGCAATCGCGCGTGGATTTTGGCGAAGTGGTTTTGCAAGTAGCATAGCTAAATTTGTTGAGAAGTCGCCGTGGTCTTTATTTTTTGGGCGCTCAAGCTGAATCGATAAATGAGACGCATCAAAAATAGCGTTTTTCGTTAAGCTTTTTGTAGCTTCGGCAAGTAATTCGGTAAGATGTGCTTTCAAGGCAGAATATCTAAGAGGTATAAAAGATGTATTTTAACTCATTGAGTGCTTGCGCTCATCACCTATTCGATTTTAGCTAGCGTTAATGCAAAAAAATATTCTTCAAATTGCCCTAGACGTTCCACTAGAACGACTTTTCGATTATCTCGATGCTGGAAATAACGTCCAAATTGGTCAGCGAGTGGTCGTGCCTTTTGGTTCGCGTAAGGTCGTAGGTGTTGTGGTGGGCATTTCTGATAAAAGCGAGTTTGCTGTTGAGAAGCTAAAGTCGGTCATCCAGGTTTTTGATGGTGAACCGACACTCGATGCAGATACCTTCGGGCTATTGAGATTCTGTGCGGATTACTATCAGTACCCATTTGGGCAGGCACTACTTGCCAGCTTACCAACTAGGCTTAGACAAATTGAACCGGCTGTTTCTAGAAAGCAGTTTGTATATGCACTGAGCATTCAAGGTTCGAAGGTGAGCATCGACGAAATTCCTGCCCGACAGGTGGTGCAACGAAAGATTTTTTTAGCGTTAAGGGATGGTGCATTAGCCGAGTCCGTGCTCAAAAAAATTTCCCCTAGCTGGCGGACAGCAATCGAGGTTTTTCGAGAAAAAGACTGGATCACTGCCGAGCAAATCTTAGTTGGCTTTAAATCAAGTCACGAACCAGTTCCTCCGCCTGTGCTCAACGAAGAACAAACGCATGCTGTTAATCAAGTGGTAGAGAGTGCCAACCAGTTCAAGCCATTCTTACTTCACGGCATTACGGGGAGTGGTAAGACAGAAGTTTATATGCAGATTATTCAGCAAGTCTTGGCCGAACCAGATGCTCAGGCGCTGGTCCTTGTACCAGAAATTAATCTCACGCCACAGTTAGAGGCGCGTTTTAGAAACCGCCTTCCACATTTTCCTCTCATCTCATTGCACAGCAATTTAACTGATAGTGAGCGCTTACAAAATTGGCGATTAGCACAGTCTGGTCAGGCTCGTATCATTATCGGTACGCGTCTGGCGGTGTTCACACCGATCCCCAATTTAAAAGTTGTTTTAGTCGATGAGGAGCATGACGGTTCCTATAAGCAGCAGGACAGCATGCGCTACCATGCGCGTGACGTCGCCATGGTCAGGGCGCAACGTAAAAAGGTGCCTATCGTGATGGGTAGTGCTACCCCAGCACTCGAAACCTGGCAGAACGCGCAAACTGGTAAGTATCGACTACTCAGTTTAAACCATCGTGCCGTATCGCAGTCTGCCCTTCCCAATATCCGCTGTATTGATACCACGAAACTAGAGAGTAGCAATGGCTTCACCTCTGTGCTCATCAATGCAATGCATGAACGTTTAGAGCGGGGTGAACAGAGTCTGTTATTTATTAATCGACGTGGCTACTCCCCAGTATTGCTATGCAATGCTTGTCACTGGATTGCTCCCTGCATGCGTTGTAGTAGTCGTTTGGTGGTGCACCTAAAGCAAGGCCGTCTACGATGCCACCATTGTGGTCATGAGCAAAAAATAGTGCGTCAGTGTCCAAGCTGTGGCAACGCTGACTTGCACCCTACGGGACAGGGCACCCAGCGGCTAGAGGAGACCCTGAAGCAATTATTTCCTACTGCTAAGATTCAACGTGTCGATCGAGATAGTACAAGTCGTAAAGAATCACTTAACGACATTTTGACTGCCGTAAATGCGAATGAGATTGACATTTTAATTGGCACCCAGATGTTAGCGAAGGGTCATGACTTCCCCAACCTCACCTTGGTTGGGGTAATCGATACTGACAGCGCATTATTTAGTCCAGACTTTAGGGCGGTTGAGCGCTTGTTTTCCCAGTTGATGCAGGTTTCTGGACGCGCGGGTCGGGCTGAGAAGGCTGGTGAGGTACTCATCCAAACAGCGTTCCCAAACCATCATTTGTTTAACGCATTGCGAAGCCAAGACTATCCAGCTTATGCGCAAACTTTACTACAGGAACGTGAGATGGCGCAGTTGCCACCCTTCTGTTATTTAGCATTATTGCGTGCAGAGTCGGGGAGTTATCGAGATGTTGAGGCGTTCCTAAATTTTGCATTTGAGATGGCGCGTGGGTTGAGTCAGCAGGTCTTGACCTATGATCCTATGCGTGCGCAAATGGAAAAACTTAAAGGCATGGAGCGAGGACAAATCCTAATGCAAGCCACACAACGTGGTGCTCTACAGAAACTGCTCGCAGGGCTTACGCCACAATTACGTGCAAGTAAATTATCGCCGAAGGTCCGCTGGAGTGTTGACGTAGACCCGATGGAGTTCTAGGCTTAATCGCAGTTGCAAATTTAGGATTGGTGGTACTGTTGGCTGTGCTTTCTTACTGCTGATAAGAATGCCGCCGCGTTATCTGGCGGTGTCCACTGCGTGATGCCATGACCAAGGTTGAAAACGTGACCATGCCCCTTACCATAGCTCGCTAAGATTGTTGCGACTTCTTTTTCAATGGCCTCAGGGGTTGAGAGTAAAATAGCAGGATCCATGTTGCCTTGAAGGGCGACCTGATTCCCAACACGATTTCTTGCTTCACCAATGTTAACTGTCCAATCTAAACCTAGTGCATCAGCACCAATAGCTGCTTGGGCTTCTAACCAAAGCGCGCCGCCTTTGGTAAAGACAATGCTTGGTACCTTTTTGCCCTCAGATGTTTTGGTGAGTCCATTCACAATTTTTTGCATATAAGCGAGCGAGAATTCTTGGAAGGCGTTGTGAGAAAGTGCCCCGCCCCATGAATCAAAAATCATCACGGCCTGTGCACCCGCTGCAATTTGGGCATTGAGATATAAAATCACCGTTTTCGCAGTTATCTCGAGGATGTGATGCAATAGTTCAGGACGCGCATAGGCCATCTTCTTAATCGTTAAGAAGTCTGTGCCGCCTTTACCTTCGACCATATAGGTGGCAAGTGTCCATGGACTGCCAGAGAAGCCAATTAGTGGCACGCGACCGTCTAATGTCTTGCGTATTTGGCCAACCGCATCGAACACATACTGCAGCTTTGACATGTCTGGTACTTCAAGCTTAAGGATGTCCGCCTCTTGTTGTAGTGTTCGCTCAAATTTTGGGCCTTCGCCTTCTTCAAAGTAAAGCCCCAAACCCATTGCATCAGGCACAGTCAAGATGTCTGAAAATAGAATAGAAGCGTCCAATAATGGATAGCGATCTAGTGGCTGGATGGTGACCTCTGTTGCGAAGTCAGGGCTCTTACAAAGCTGTAAAAAGCTACCTGCTGTTTTACGACTTTCTCGATACTCCGGTAAGTAGCGGCCAGCTTGGCGCATCATCCAAACCGGGGTGTACTCCGTTGGCTCGCGCATCAGGGCTCTAAGGAAGGTATCGTTTTTTAGTGTCGTCATTTTTATATCTATCAAAGAAATTCATTCATGAAAAAAGGGTGCTTTAGCACCCTTTTCTCTTACGCTAATTTAGCGTGGTAAATTTGAAGAGCCCATGAGGAACTCATCAACCGCACGAGCACATTGACGGCCTTCACGTATTGCCCAAACCACAAGTGATTGGCCACGGCGCATATCACCCGCTGCAAACACTTTAGCTTTTGAGGTCGTATAGCAACCCACACCATCGGTTGTCGCTTTTGCATTGCCACGCGCATCTTTTTCAACACCAAACGCATCGAGTACCTTTTGCATTGGGCTAACGAAGCCCATCGCAAGCAATACCAAGTCAGCTTTAATCGTGAATTCAGAGCCTGGCACTTCAACCATCTTGCCGTCCTTCCACTCAACCTTAGCGCCTTTAAGTGCAGTCACTTTGCCATTTTCACCAATCAGTTCCTTGGTGGTGATCGACCAATCACGTTCACAGCCCTCTTCGTGAGAGCTTGAGGTGCGAAGTTTAAGCGGCCAGTTTGGCCATACGAGGTTCTTGTTTTCCTTCTCTGGTGGTTGTGGCATCACCTCAAATTGCGTAATTGACACAGCGCCATGGCGGTTGGAGGTACCCACACAGTCAGAACCTGTATCACCACCACCAATCACTACCACATGCTTATTAGTTGCCATGATTTGGTTAGGTACTTTGTCGCCTGCGACTACTTTGTTTTGCGGGCGTAGGAAATCCATCGCAAAATGTACACCATCAAGCTCACGACCTGGCACTGGTAAATCTCGAGGATTCTCAGCCCCCCCGGCTAGAATAACGGCATCAAAGTCTTTGCTTAAGTCTTCAGCACTGACATTCTCGCCAACAATATGATTGACTCTGAACTCAACGCCTTCTGCCTCCATCTGCTTCACGCGGCGGTCGATATGGCTTTTCTCAAACTTAAAGTCAGGGATGCCGTAACGAAGTAAACCACCTACGCGTGTTTCCTTTTCGAACACCACCACGTGGTGTCCTGCACGTGCGAGTTGTTGTGCTGCAGCCATGCCAGCAGGTCCTGAACCAACGATCGCGATTTTCTTACCAGTCTTTTGTGCTGGAGGTTGTGGCACCACCCAGTTATTTTCCCAAGCCTTATCTATGATTGCGTGTTCGATAGACTTAATACCTACAGCATCATCATTAATATTGAGCGTACATGCAGCCTCACAAGGTGCTGGGCAGATACGACCAGTAAACTCTGGGAAGTTGTTGGTTGAGTGCAACACATCGATAGCTGCGCGCCAATCTTGTTGGTAAACCAAATCGTTCCAATCAGGGATGATGTTGTTGATTGGACAGCCAGAGGTGCAGAAAGGAATGCCGCAGTCCATGCATCTTGCACCTTGAACCTTCGCCTGTTCGTCAGTTAAATGAAGAACAAATTCCTTGTAGTTCTTAACGCGATCGGTGACTGGTAGATTAGCCTCTGAGAGACGCTCAAATTCCATAAAGCCGGTAACTTTACCCATGATTATGCAGCCTCCTTTTTGGCAGCAGCGAGCTCTTTAAGCGCGCGTTTGTATTCATTTGGCATGACTTTCACAAATTTACTTCTCGCATTTTCCCAATCAGCACGAATTGATTGAGCACGCTCACTGCCTGTGTAAGCAATGTGATTGTCTATTAATGTTAGGAGCGTTGTTTCATCTGCTTGGTTCAAGTGGTTGATACTATCTTCAGTAAAGTTTGAGGCCGCCTCTACTTTTTCAAGTGAAACCATGGCCATGTTGCAACGCTTGTTAAAAGTACCATCTTCGTCGTATACATAAGCAACGCCGCCAGACATACCGGCAGCGAAGTTAAGGCCGGTTTGTCCGAGTACCACAACGGTACCGCCTGTCATGTACTCACAACCGTGATTACCAACGCCTTCAACCACTGCACTTGCGCCAGAGTTACGTACACAGAAGCGCTCACCCGCAACACCGCGGAAGTAGCTCTCACCTGAGGTTGCACCAAACATCACGGTGTTCCCTACAATGACGTTCTCATGGGCAATTCCACGGAATGCGACAGGTGGTTTGATCACGACGCGACCACCACACAAGCCTTTACCCACGTAGTCATTGCCCTCGCCCGTGAGCTCGATGCTGATGCCGTGTGCGAGGAACGCCGCAAAGCTTTGACCTGCGGTGCCCTTCAGTTTGATGCTGATGGTGTCATTAGGTAAACCAGCATTGCCATAACGTGTTGCAACTTGGTTAGACAGCATGGTGCCGCAAGTGCGGTTTGTATTAGTAATTGGCAAATCAATGGTGACTTTTTCGCCTTTTTCTAAGGCTGGTTTTGCAAGTGCAATCAATTGATTATCAAGCGCATTTTTCAAGCCGTGGTCTTGTACATCATTGTTAAACAATGAAACAGATTGGTCCACTTTTGGTTGATGGAATACTTTGCTGAAATCAAGACCCACTAGCTTCCAATGGTCGATACCCTTTTGCATATCGAGCAAATCAGCACGGCCGATTAAATCGTTAAATTTACGTATACCCATGCCAGCCATTAACTCACGCACCTCTTCAGCAATGAAGAAGAAGTAATTCACCACGTGCTCAGGTTGGCCAGTGAAGCGTTTACGTAGTTCAGGATCTTGTGTTGCGACACCAACTGGGCAAGTATTGAGATGGCACTTACGCATCATGATGCAGCCCTCAACGACGAGCGGCGCAGTTGCGAAACCGAACTCATCGGCACCTAATAGTGCGCCAATCAATACGTCGCGACCGGTTTTCATTTGACCGTCAACTTGCAAGATCACGCGACCACGCAATTGGTTAAGCACAAGAGTTTGCTGTGTTTCAGCAAGACCAAGCTCCCACGGTGTACCCGCATGCTTGATTGATGAAATTGGAGATGCGCCAGTGCCGCCGTCATGACCAGCCACAACGATGTGGTCTGATTTTGCTTTTGCTACACCTGCTGCAACGGTACCAATGCCCGTTTCAGAAACCAATTTCACAGAGATATCAGCTTTTGGATTCGCGTTCTTCAAATCGTGAATCAACTGCGCCAAATCTTCAATCGAGTAGATATCATGGTGTGGTGGCGGTGAGATTAATCCAACGCCAGGCACTGAGAAACGCAACTGAGCAATATAAGGGCTCACCTTATGGCCTGGTAACTGACCGCCTTCACCAGGTTTTGCACCCTGCGCCATTTTGATTTGGATTTGGTCAGCATTTGCTAGGTACTCAGCAGTCACACCGAAACGGCCAGAAGCAACCTGCTTAATTTTTGAGCGCATTGAGTCGCCTGCTTGGAGCGGAGTATCTCTCTCAATCAAGCTTGCGCCAATGACCTCAGCCATTGAACTCGCTTTTGCTACAGGGATGAAACGTTTAGGATCTTCGCCGCCTTCGCCGGTGTTCGATTTGCCACCGATACGGTTCATCGCAATCGCCAATGTGGCATGCGCTTCCGTTGAAATAGAACCTAAAGACATCGCGCCAGTCGCAAAGCGTTTCACGATCTCTTTTGCTGATTCAACTTCTTCTAATGGCACAGGCGCGCCAGCAGATTTGATCTCGAATAAGCTGCGGAGGGTCATGTGACGACGGCTTTGATCGTTAATCAGTTTTGCATATTCTTTGTATGTACTTGCTTCACCAGTCCGCGTTGCATGTTGTAGTTTTGCAATCGAATCTGGGGTCCACATGTGCTCTTCACCTCGAACACGGTAAGCGTATTCACCGCCAGCATCAAGCGCGTTTGCAAGTACAGGGTCATTACCAAAAGCCGCTGTATGAAGATTGAAGCTTTCTGTTGAAACCTCTTCCAACCCAATGCCTTCAATGTGAGTTGCTGTGCCAGTGAAGTATTTCTCAATGAACGGGGTATTTAAGCCAATCGCTTCAAAGATTTGTGCACCACAGTAAGATTGGTAAGTTGAAATACCCATCTTAGACATGACCTTATGCAAGCCTTTGCTGATTGCTTTAATAAAGTTTTTATTGGCTTCATAAGTATCACCTTCTACCATCGCTGCAATTGACTGGAATGCGAGCCAAGGACAGACAGCTTCTGCACCGTAACCGCCAAGCAATGCGAAATGATGCACTTCACGTGCAGAACCAGTATCAACTACTAAACCAGTGCTTGTTCTTAAACCCGCACGCACCAATGATTGGTGAGTTGCTGAAGTTGCTAACAGGGCTGGGATTGCTAAGCGATCTTTGCTGATAGCGCGGTCTGAAAGAATTAATAGATTAATGCCATCGTGAACGGCTTTGCTTGCTGCTGCGCATAGCGCGTCAACGGCCGCAGCCATGCCCGCTTTACCTTGTGCGACTGGATAGGTGATATCCAATGTCAATGCACGGTATTGGTTTTGGGTTAATTTGTCGATGGCCTTGAGCTGTTCCAACTCATCAAGCTTGAGCACAGGCTGGCTGGCTTCTAAACGCATCGGTGGGTTGGTTTCATCGATCCCAAGTAGATTCGGTTTTGGACCAATGAAGGTCACCAATGACATGACCAGTTCTTCACGAATCGGGTCAATGGGAGGGTTCGTGACCTGTGCAAATAGCTGTTTGAAGTAGTGATAAAGGACTTTTGGTTTGTTAGATAGGACTGACAACGCACTGTCGTTGCCCATTGAGCCAGAGGCTTCTTCGCCATTTGCAATCATTGGCTGCATGACGAACTTGATATCTTCTTGTGTGTAGCCGAATGCTTGTTGTGTGTCTAGCAAGCTTGCCGCCATTACTGGTTTTGCTTCGACTTTTGGAAGGTCTGCTAATGAATAACGAGATTTTTCAATCCAAGCTTTGTATGGTTTTTCAGAAGCAAGACTCTTCTTAATGTCCGCATCATCAATGATGCGACCTTCATCAAGATTAATTAGCAACATTTTTCCTGGTTGCAAGCGCCATTTTTTGATGATTTTTTCTTCTGGGAATGTCAGCACACCCATCTCAGAAGCCATCATCACATGGTCGTCATCTGTTAATAGGTAACGTGCTGGACGTAAACCATTTCGGTCGAGTGTTGCACCAATCGTGGTGCCGTCCGTAAATGCGACAGCGGCTGGACCATCCCATGGCTCCATTAATGCTGCGTGATATTCGTAGAAAGCACGACGGTCATCGTCCATAAGCTTGCTTGCGCTTTCGTTAGACCATGCTTCAGGAATGAGCATCATCATCGCGTGTGGCAATGAGTAGCCACCGGCAACCAACAACTCAAGCGCATTATCAAATGCAGCAGAGTCAGACTGGCCTTCTACAATAAGTGGCCATAATTTTTCTAAATCTTCGCCCATCAATGCTGAACGCATTGATTCGTGACGTGCTGCCATCCAGTTAATGTTGCCCTGTACGGTGTTGATTTCACCGTTGTGTGCAATCATGCGGAATGGATGTGCAAGATCCCATTTTGGGAAAGTGTTTGTTGAGAAGCGTTGGTGCACGAGCGCCAACGCCGAAACCATGTCTTCATCTTGCAAGTCTTTGTAATAAACACCCACTTCATTAGCAAGCAACATGCCTTTATAAATGATTGTTTTGGATGACAAAGATGGAAAATAGAATTCTGCGGAATCTTCTAATTTGAGTGCTCGCACTTCATGTTCGATGCGCTTACGAATCACAAACAATTTCCGTTCAAAAGCATTTTGGTCGGCAACCTTCTCACCGCGACCAATGAATACTTGACGCATCACAGGCTCAACATCTTTTGCTGCTTGTGCGATGTTTGTGTTGTCGCGAGGAACATCGCGCCATCCTAATAATATTTGTGCTTCTTCATGGATGATACGGGCCACAATAGACTCGCACGCTTCACGACCGTTTTTGGTTTGAGGAAGGAATGCAGTACCGCAAGCATAACTACCAAGAGCAGGGAGGTTAATGCCAAGCTTAGTCGCCTCTTTGCGCATAAACGCATCTGGCATTTGAATCAAGATCCCGGCACCATCCCCCAGTTTTGGGTCGTAACCAGTCGCACCACGGTGGGTTAAGTTTGCGAGAATTTGCAAACCTTGCTGCACGATTTGATGGCTCTTTTTGCCTTTAATGTGCGCAACAAAACCAAGACCACAGGCATCGCGCTCGTTAGATGGACTATATAAACCTTGCTGCTCTGGCATTCCGCTGCCCATTTCCTATCCCTCGTCAGTACTGATAAAAACGGACACCAAATCGAGGGTTTTGGTGTCCGCTAACCCCGTCATTGCTTAGTTTCTTCTAAAATATATTCAGAAAAATCAGCACACGGGAAAATGTAAATTAATCCGCATCGTTGATATGTCAGCCCCATTAACTTAAAAATAAGTGACATATTTCGCGGTGAAACCTTGTAATTCTATATACATTAACGCTCTGCTTCAACCTCTATGTGCATGTAAGGCTTAGCTTTTGTAGGTGCTTTAAGGTTTATTTTGAAGTTTTCATTCTAGAAAAAACTTTTTTCGCCGCTGCAATCGTTGCATCGATGTCCGCATCAGAGTGCGCTGCTGAGACAAAACCCGCCTCAAATGCTGACGGGGCAAAGTAAAAGCCCTCTACAAGCATGGCATGGAAGAAGTAATTAAACGATTCTTTATTCGACTTCATGACTTCATCGAAACTCGTTGGTGCTTTTTCGCTAAAGTAAACCCCAATCATTCCGCCTACTGATTGGGCACTGAAGGCGATTCCTTCTTCTTTTGCAGCTGCGCTGAGCCCTTCCACTAAGCGTTTTGCGCTAGAAGCAAGTTTCTCATGGAAGCCTGGCGCTTGAATTAATTCCAAGGTTTTCATCCCCGCTGCTACCGCAACAGGATTGCCTGACAACGTGCCTGCTTGATACACAGGACCTACAGGTGCTAAGCATTGCATAATGTCTGCTCTGCCACCAAAGGCGCCCACTGGCAGGCCGCCACCGATAATCTTACCTAAAGTCGTGAGGTCAGGCTTGATGTTGTAGAAGGCTTGCGCGCCGCCTAATGCCACACGGAAACCGGTCATCACCTCATCAAAAATTAACACTGCACCATGTTTTGTACATTTGGCGCGGAGAGCCTCCAAGAAGCCTTTGCTTGGTGTAATCAGATTCATATTGCCAGCAACTGGCTCCACAATGACACAAGCAATTTCGTTGCCAATCTCTTCAAATATTTGTTCGAAGCTTGCAGTATCGTTATAGCTGAGGGTCAGTGTATGTGCAGCCACTTCAGGCGGCACACCAGCTGAGCTTGGAGTGCCAAAAGTGAGCAAGCCAGAGCCTGCTTTGACTAATAAGGCATCTGCGTGACCGTGATAACAGCCTTCGAACTTAAGAATTTTGCTACGACCTGTAAAACCTCGAGCAAGACGAATTGCGCTCATGGTCGCTTCTGTGCCCGAGCTCACCAAACGAAGTTGCTCCATGCTTGGTACAATTTTGCTCACCATTTCCGCCATATCTAATTCTCGTGCGGTAGGAGCCCCAAAAGAAAGGCTATTTGCGGCAACTTCTTGAACGGTTTTAATGACCTCAGGATGGGCGTGTCCTAAAATCATCGGACCCCATGAACCAACGTAATCAATATATTCTTTGCCATCCTCATCCCATAATTTTGAGCCTAGGCCACGTTTAAAAAATACTGGCGTACCCCCTACAGAGCGGAATGCACGGACTGGTGAGTTAACGCCACCAGGTATGAGTTTTTGTGATTTTTCAAAAAGTTGTTGATTGCGTGATGTCATGATGAATATGCTCAGTGGCTTAAAAAAATGATGAAAATTGTTTTGCGCAGAGCGCGATTTCTTGAATGTCTCGATTAAATAATTCGCCAATCACCGCAACGGCATTAGCGCCTGCGGTAACGACACTACCAACATTTTCTAGTGTAATGCCACCAATGGCAACACAAGGGATATGTAAAGTTTTGGCCAGTTCAAACAAATTAAGTTCTGCGCGAGGGGCATTTGGTTTGGTGTTGGATTGAAAACATGCACCAAAGGCGACGTAATCTGCACCAAGCTCGGCAGCTTTCTGAGCTCGAGTAAAGTCGCCGTAACAGGAAACCCCTAAAATTTTACCTGAGCCAATCTCAGCTTTGGCCGCTGCAATATCCCCGTCACCACCACCAATATGAACGCCCGCCGCACCCAGTTCTAAGCAAAGCGCTATGTGATCATTGATGATCAAGGGAATTTGGTGTTGAAGGCAGATGGCTTGTAATGCACGCGCCTGCACAATGCGCTGCGTATCTTTGGCGACTTTGTTGCGGTATTGAATCACATTCGCGCCGCCTAGAATGCTTGCTTCAACCATCCTACAGAGTTGATCTGTGTTTTCTAAGTCAGGGGTAATGGCATACAGGCCATGAATCTTGGCGCTATTTAACATTGTGCTTTTGACTATTCTTCCTCGTCCTCGCGTGCCCAGAACATGCGGTCAGGAATGTATTGACCCATTCCAGGGCGGAAGCCGGCTTTGAGCGTTTGCCATGTGTACTCTTGGGCCTCAAGGATCGCTTCCTCCATAGAGAGGCCATGAGCAATACAGGCAGCGATTGCAGAGGTCAGCGTACAACCAGAACCATGATAGCTTCCTGGTAGACGTTCCCAGTTATATGCCTTGATTAGACCACTTTCTCCGTAGAGTGTGTTGACCACCTCGTGAGAGCGCTCATGGGTCCCCGTAACTAAAACAAACTCACAACCAATATCTAATAGGCGCTTCGCACTTTCATCTAAGGAAGCATTTTCTGCCTCATCTGAGTCATCGTTGTAGAAGGCTAAGCGGCGTGCTTCGATACTGTTAGGAGTAATCAAGGTAGCTTGTGGGAAAAGTAAATCAATCATGGCTGCTTGTACTTCATCATTCGCGAGCTCATCACCGCGACCTGAAGACAGTACGGGGTCAATTAATAGGGGTGTATCTGGATAGTCCGCCATAATTTCAGCGATTACGGCGACATTTTCCACACTACCAATCATGCCGATTTTAAAAGCCATGACCTGCATGTCTTCTAAAATAGTACGAGCTTGCTCATTGATCCATTCAGAATCAAAAATCATCACATTCTCAACACCGACAGTATCTTGCACCGTAATACCTGTTACAACTGATAGGGGATGGCAACCAATGCTAGCAAAAGTCAGAATGTCTGCTTGCAAGCCAGCCCCACTGCTTGGGTCAGTTGCAGCAAAAGTCATTACTGATGGTGGCATGAGATTTTTCATGTTGTGTATATTGGCGTGAAACGCGCGTTAAATCCGAATTTAGTATTCTAGCTTAAAACCGAGGAGCAAATTGAGAAACAAGGATTTCGGTCTAGATAAGAAATGGAGCGGGTGACGGGAAACTGCTCCAAATGATTAGATGTCTCAACAACGACAAGTGTTTGAAGTCGTCTAAGTGATTGTATCACACAAATGTATCACACCAAATTGCCACTTTTATATGTAAATTCTTGTATTAACTTGCTCATCTAAAAATATTTTCAAATATTTTCAAAAAAACTCATTTTCAGAATCTTTTTTACATATATAGATTTAGTAGATTAGAAAAAATGAGCTGAAATTCACCATCGTTTCTATCTACTACGACAATTTATATCAACAAAAACAATTGCATGAAGTCCACAGCAATTAGTTATGTCTTGCTCAATAAAAATAGAAAGAGATTAAAAATGAATGAATTAGATGATTACCAATTACCAAGAATTAATACACAGAGATTCGTTTTAAAAGACTACATGCGCAATCTTGAAGTGAGTGAAAATCGAGTGCTATTTCATATGACTACAACTTACTTGCCATACAAGAAAAAGACTTATAGAGAGTCTGACATTAATACGTTTTTTATTAATTTTTATGTAAAGAAGTTTCTTCCATATCTACTTGAAACTCCTAGATACAACAAGCATCGACTTTTACAGCCAATTACATATACATTTATTGATGAACATGAATCTAAAAGCATGTTATTAAAAATAGATCCAATTACTTCATTACCAATTTATGCATTTCCATCACGACTTCACCACCACAGCATTTTAGCTGTGCATAGAGATACTCTAGACAGAATGAATAAGTTAGTGGGAACCAACACTATCAATAACAATTATTTCTCTAAGAAGATTATGACAAGCGATATACAAGAATGTGATGCATATCCACTCCTGTATGCATCTAAGTTGATGTGTAAATATCCAGAATTCCTAATGTTTCCTGACAAGCTAGCTGCGTAATATATCTTCATATCCAGCTTGCGTTTCCAAGTAAGTGACCATTAACTTGATGCGCAAGCTGAGTCGCAGAGAACATGTCTGATTGAGTCTTAGTATCTGAGACTCATTAATTAAAATAAGAGTTAAACGCTTTGTGTATTGAAGTCACATTGACCAGAAATTGCGTGAGTTTCAGTGCTCAAAACAGACTTGTTTTTATCAAGATGATTTGTAGTAAAACTCCATTTAGTATCACCAGTGTATGTATTAACAGTGAGCGCAATAACTTTCTCAACAGTTAACGATTTATCTGATGAATCTTTTTCATGTGTTACTGATGTTCCAATCATATTGTCGCCACTGAGAATATATTTCATATCAGCATCTGTATGCCATTGATTATCCAATTGATATGAGAAAGCAAAATTTTGATTAGAGTAGATATTGATATAAGCACTATCAACATGTTTAGTTCTAGACTCTACTTCAGTTTTGCGATTGCCATCTTCTTGAACGACTTGATACTCACTAATCATATCTCCACAGTAGCGTACTCCAGAACTTGAAATTTCTGTTTTACAGCCTGCAACGAAGATTAATCCAAGCAACGCCAATTTTTTCATGATTTGTAAATCTGAACTTTTTAATTGCAATTTTTGATATTTTTTTGATTATTGCTCTATGTTTTAGTTCCAGATTTAGCTTTTATGATTTTCATGAAAATGAAGATAATTCAACCTCTAATTCCAATAATACTTGCTCTTGATACGCTATAAGCACGTGCCACAGAACTAACAGACTCACCAGCAGACAATCGCTGTCTAATCTCTGATTTCTGTTCAGCAGTCGTTTTACTTTTACGTCCTAATATCTTGCCTTCCGCACGTGCTCTAGCGAGTCCTGCTTGTGTTCTTTCCACAATCATCGAACGCTCCATTTCAGCTACAGCAGATAGCATCGTGAGAAGTAGCTTTCCTGTAGTTGAAGTTAAGTCAGTATTGCCAAGTTGTAGCACAATCACTTTGATATTGCGCTCAGAGAGCAATTTAACAGTCGATAGCACGTCTATTGCATCGCGTCCAAGTCTATCTAGCTTAGATACTATTAAAGTCTCGCCATCGCGAATCTTGTCTAACAATAGTGAGAACTGTGGTCTTTGACTTGCTGATGTCTTTCCACTAATTCCAACATCTTCGAAATAGTAGTCAACATTGAATCCTGCACGTTGAATTTCTAGCTTTTGAATTTCAGTTGATTGTTCTTTAGTTGATACACGAGCATAAGAAAATATTGCCATCTTGAAATCTCTATAGTGTTAGAAAACGTCTTGATGGTACTTGGCCTGTTGGATAAAGCAATACGCTATATTTTTAACACTCAATTTGTTCTTATTAAGAACTGTTAGAATCTTTTGAAATTCTGACACATTAACAATTAGCATTTATTCTGGAAATATAGATTGCTCCATTAGATTTATCTAAATATGTTTCAACAACAGCTTTACCATTACATCTAGCATTATTTTTCGTATATTGATAGCCTACATTAAATTTGTTGTCATCAATTGATTCAATTGAATTAATATGAATCGGCATTTTCATGCCTCCAAAGAATGACTGCATTTTCTTTATTTCGAATGCGCCTTTATTTCGTTTCTCACTAATCAAAAAGTTTTGTGCCATTTCAATATCATTCTTTGATAATAGGTCATAGAAATCAAGAATGACTTGTTTCTTTGTATTCGCCTCTGTCGACATTTCTGGATTGTTTATGTAAGAGATTTGCGGAATATCAACATAATTAAAAATTTTGCAAGATAGATCATCATTACATTTGACATGGTTATCAAATGCTTCAAGAGTAACGTCGTGATTTACAATACAGACTGATTGAATATCTATTTTAGTAGCTCGAGGATCATAAAGCTGATCTTTCATACTTGTACCAAAATCAATAGTTTCATGAATCAATTCAGGTATCTTGTTTGACCAAAAAACAATTCCTTTTCTTCCGCTTTTATCAAAAATAAATTGGGGTGTATATTTGACTTGAGAGGTAATTTTTTCTGGGCAGGAATCTAAAGCTGTTTTATTTAATATTTTAAAAATACTGTCATTTTTAGATATTTCAGAATTTTTCGAGTCGTTTTTATCTCTAAAAGTGGAACTTATTACTGCATCTATGGTTGTTTGTGGATGGGCAGTGCCATCAAGCTGTCGATTTTGAAAATTCGAATTCAGTATTTTTTTATTTTCAGTAAGTTGTTCAATGCTTGAAAATCTAAAAATATATTCTGGCTCACTCACTTTTCCATCTAATGTAATGCTTCGCTCTTCAAGGCAATCGTTTTTATCAGCAAAAAAACCATTGGATAATAATTTACCATTAAATTTTACAGGAGTTCCAGTTTGAAGCGAGGATGCTATTTTGAATATAGGATTGTCTGGTTCAATCAAAGTGTTATCAAAAGTATCAGAGAAGCTATTGTTGTTTGTCTCAAGAGTGATATCACGTTCAATCTCAATTTCCAACACTCCTTTGCCATCACCATTGGCGTCTATGCGTTTTATTATCCCAGTCCAATCTTTTATCTCTCTTGAGCCACTCATAACTTCACATAGTTTCTTATCTCTTTTAGCCTTGAATCCACCTTTTTGCATATCATTTTTGGAAGTTGCTGATTGTCTTTGTGCTTCAGAGACAATTTCAATGAATTTGCTTTCATCCTCAGGTCTATGTGATTTTGCAATTGAATATGGTGTTTGAACTGGCAGCGATTCTTTAGTTGTCTTGTTATCATTTACGAAAAATTTATAAGCAAACCAGCAAATCACAATAAGAATAAATACTCTGAATATTTTACTGAATTCAATTATTACTCCGGAATCATCTTGAACTGATTCTGAAGAGATTTCCGCTCCACAATGCTTACACTTTTTAGCGGCTTTCTTAATAACTTCAGCACATTCAGGACATAGACGTTCATCTGAAAGCAGTTTATCCTCTGAAAAATATTTCGATTTAATTTGTTACCTCGTCAATCTTTAGTCAGTCCAGCCTTCATGAACCACTTTCTGTCGTCATACAAACACCGTAAAGTTTGTTAGTTGACCAGTTGTAACCACTTTTATCTAGACGTTCACTCTCCGTCAGGATATAAGAACCACTCATTCTATCCATGTTAAAGTCTGTTCTGTACCAACTTCCACCACCACTTACATGAACTTTTAAATCATTAGCTGTTACTGAAAAATTTTGTTGTCCAAAAGAATCTACAACATGTTCTTTTTTATCTGCTACTAGTTTAATAACTGCATGAGTATCACTATCTTCTTTAAAGATTTTTATAACCAACGTTGCAGTTCCGTCTTTTGAAGTTTTGCTTTTTTCTGATGATTGAGAATATGTACAATCGCCTTCAAGATTTAATTTTGTTAGTTTTTTTTCGTTTGAAGAATAGTCATCACTAATTGAAATAACTCGTTCAATATTCTGATAATTAAGTTGCTCATAAAATTTCTCATTTAAGAAGCTATTTGTGACCATTGAGCTATTAGCAAACGATAAAACTAAATAGCAAATGTTAATTAACCAAATGTGACTTGATGGTCTTTTTTTAATGTCTATGACTACTGTATCGACAATTAAGTCATGAAGAGACTGCCTCTTTTTTGTAAATGGCTGTATTAGAACGCCTATGAAAAGCGTTATTACTGATAGAAAAAATGCAAAATATCTACCAACACATCTTACGTAACTTAATTCTTCAGATTGATTAGTCCTCACAACTCTTAGCCCAACAAACAACTTCCCTAAAGTTCCACCATATTTGTATTCGAGTATTGTGTTATATAGAAAACCAGACAAAAAACTAAATGCCCAAAAAGTTCGATTTTGTATTAAGTTTAGGTAATTACTGTATATATCAGATAAGTTATTCGAAAGTATCCATATAGCTACAATCACAAAGCCTATAAAGACCTCGATACTTATTGCTGAAAAACGTCTCCAAAATCCTGCATATTGAGTTTTAGACTCATTCATCTCAGGCAAAGCGACCTCATCAATTGTATCGTTAATCTTTCCTTCGTCTATAGAGTTTATAATTGAATGACAATGCTTACACTTTTTAGCGGCTTTCTTAATGACTTCAGCACATTCAGGACATAGACGTTCATCTGAATTCATTTTTACATCCTTACTATCTTCAATTATTCACTAAGCCAGAAAGTGTTTAACAATTACAAATTCATTTTATCAATATCATTTTTATTTTGGCAATTTAATTTACTAGGTTTCAAAGTGATAACTAAACTCACCTCTATCCGTATAAACATCAACAATTACAATTTCTTCTCCACATGCTTTTGGAAGATATATCTTTTCAACGTCTCCAAGAAAATATGTTCTTTTTTTCATACTATTTTCCTTATCAGTCTTTTCAGACGAAAAATTAATAATGCAATTTTCAGTAACTCGCCTATTCAAAACTACTTTGTTTAGTGTGAACGAATTTTCATCTTTAGAAGTAATTTGAAGTAAATGTCTTGTTCCCCCAAGAAGATTTTCCTCTGTCTTTGATGCTACCTCAATTTTCAGTGAACTTGAGATGATTTCAGAAGAATCTCTATGAAGAGAATCGTCTGCCGCAAATTTTTTCAGCATATAAAATGCAAGTACTAAAAATAGTAGAATTCCAATTACTTTTATACCGAATGGCACCTCATCTTTTTCATTTGTCATAACACTGCCTTTTATTGTAAATATGCAATATTTTTAATGAGTCGAGAAGTATCTGAAAATATCAATAATGAATTTAGAAAATTCTGTTTTGTCATAAAACACTACAATTATTATTAAGCCAATTATTACATCCAATAGGCCACGTAATATTGAAATTATTTTATGTTTAATATATTCAGAGAAGTGCTCTTGTTCCCAAAATCCAGATTGCCAAACTCTGTATCTACATTCAAAATCCTCAGCACTCCAGCCAATAAATCTTTTTATTAACCAGCTAACAAAATAGTCGACTGATAGTGCAATCAACAAGAAAATAACAAAAGGCACCCAGCCACCAAACATGTCATTTACCATGTGATTCCAACTAGAAAAATAGCCACTCATAAAACAGCTCTCCTTTTAATGTAGACTATATTCTACAAAGCAATTGTTAAAATAGAAAGAAGATATTTGTAGACTATATTCTACAAATAAGAATAAGCAGTTATTTTATGTAGACTATATTCGGTAGATTCTGAGTCTCATACGATGCAAAGTCGTGAGTATGAAAAACTCACCAAACTATACCGCAGAGACTATTGCGAAGAACGTTCGCAATCTAAGAAAGAATATGAATTTGTCGCAAGAAGAGTTTGCTGGTGCTGCCGAAATTGATAGAACTTATGCAAGTCAAATTGAACGAGCTGTAGCTAATCCTTCACTTGCTGTCTTGTGCAGAATTGCTGAAGTTTTGAATGTAGAACTAAGAGAATTGTTAGACTAGTTCAAACGTCTGATAATCAAGCCACAGGACTTGAATGATAAGTGCTCTGAAACTCTACCACATGAAATTGCATCATGTATTTAGCTAAATCTGTTCTGCATTGCTTGAGTTTTGAAACTGCATCTGTGAGTTGTTCAAAATCAACCGAAATATCATCTTTTCTTCTGCCAGAAATATTAAAGCCGATGAAGTTCATATTACGTTCTGCGTCTTCTTTAAAATCATAAGACAATGAACTATGTGCAATAAGATTTCTTGTTAAATATAGCCTTCCAATTTCATCAATAGTCGACTCAAACTCAGTTGTATCTGTGTCAATAAAACACTCAGCCATTACTGCTTTAAATAACTCCAGCCTGACTCTAAAGTTTTCACTTATTTGAGAGTCTTTAATTAGAGTTTTTTCAACGTAGAATTTAATAACTCTGTGAACACAATCTTCAATGCTAGCAAAATCCATCATGAAGCGACCAATGAGAGCAGTCCACTTCTCTTCAGCGATTAAATATGTGACGTCTTCGCTCATATCAGTATGCTTTAAATTATTGTAATTAAGATAATGAGTTTCTATAAAATCTAAAACGCTTCCAGTTCGGTATTTTGCTGAAGTCTACACAATAAGAAAAATCTAATTTTTTATACCAGTCTACAATTTTTGGTAACTCTGATTTTTTAATATAAGTATCAACAGCGATATTGCCTTCAGGCTTTTGCCCCAAAACATATGCAAATTTATTTTCTGAAATATTAAGTCTGTGAGAAAAGAAATTAATCACATTATGTCTTAGTGAATGAAAAGAAGTTTTTGGGGTAGTGATATTACAATTTACTCTGTTTGTGTAAGTATCATTAAACCATTTGCACAATGCAGTAGCATACTTATTGCGATCAGCTTTGTACTCTAACTCTGGAAAAAGTCTTGATTGATTATTAGCTATTCTGAAATTCACAAAATCTAAGAAACCAAGATTTATTAATTCATGATGTATCGGTACAAGTCTTTTATGATATGGCTTTTTTAATGATTTAAAAGTGATAGCAGAATCATTTTCGTTTATATCAAAAACCCAAATTTTATTGATTGTCTCTTCATATATATCACTAATATGTAATTGGCAAATCTCATTTTCTCGTGCTCCAGTTAATAGAGCTATCAGAGGCACCCAATATTTAAAACTTTTATCATGCTCACATCTGATGTATGCATCACTATTAAATAATTTAGTTAAATCACTATCACTATATGGATTCCTATTATCAATATTTTGTGTCTGTTTTGAAACGACTCCCTGTAAAGGAAGATTGAGATCGGATTTAGCATAGTCAGATTTAGCTAGCCAGACAAGAAATGCAGAGAAGTGTCCTAGGTAGCGTGCTTTAGTTCTGGAGGCAAGTTTATCGACATCTGGAATATCAAGTTTCAATAACTCATGTATCGAGAAATTCTTATATACTTTGTGTTTGCGACGATTTTTTGGGTAATTAAGAACTGCGGACTTGTATTTGTTAGAGTGTTCTTTTGTTAATGTTGAAACGTCAATATTGCCAAATAATTCTTGAACAAGTGAGAAAATCTCGTTCCTATAAGTCTGTTCTGAATCACTGTCTTTTTTCCAATTTAATCTTTGTTCATCTAAAAACTTTTCGATTGAGTCATTTAGATTGATGCTGGTGAGATTGGAATTCTGATGATTTGAAAAATTATTTATTGTTCTCTTTAATTCGTTAATTTCTTTTGCATATTCGGCAATAGATGAATCATTGCCATTAGAAATCTTAATAGCTTCTACATACTCAAAAACTATATCAAGTAAAGAACGATTCTTTTTATTTGGCGATGATCCATCATCATTTTTATATGCTTCAAACAGAAAGTTTTCTTCAAAATCTGTAAAACTTGATGAGTGTGTTCGTTCTGCATCACGATACTGCTGAAGTAATTTAATAGCAGAAGCATAAGTTTCAGCACTATCAAAATACTCTTTAGCAAGTTCATCAAACATGACACATATTTTCCTAGCAGAAATTAATGCAACTCTTCGATTTTTTGTATGCAGAGACAGTCTAACAAATCTAATAGTAGTTTTGCTGTTAGGAATGCGTCTTTGAAAGTAATAAACGCCAAATTTATTCTTGTAAATGTATGCTGGATTAGACAAATGTAACACATCAATGTATCACACTTGTTATATTGAAAAGACAGTTAAATTTATAACATATTGATTATAAATATAAAAAATATTCAATTTGGAGCGGGTGACGGGAATCGAACCCGCGTATCGAGCTTGGGAAGCTAGCGTTCTACCATTGAACTACACCCGCAATTTACGATGCATACTATTTTACCAATTTTGCTCCAAGAGTGCGGTATTTATTCGGTTTGCCAAATGGTGTGCAAACTACGTAAAATAGACTATTAATTTTAAAAACACGCACCGTTAATTTTCGGGCAGTTTCTAACGAGTATCCAATTGATTCAAATCACGATTAACGGCAATCCTAGAACTTTTGATGCAGACATTAACACAGTTGCAACACTAGTTGAAAAGCTCGGGCTCGCCGGAAAGAGACTCGCGATTGAGCGAAATGGTGAAATTGTTCCTAAAAGTACATTTGCTGAAGTGTCCTTAAAAAATGGGGATAAGTTGGAAATCGTCGGCGCAGTGGGTGGTGGTTAAGGACGGTTGATAGAAATGAGCATGAACACATTGAATATTGCAGGTAAGGCATACAACTCACGTTTGTTAGTGGGTACAGGTAAATACAAAGACTTTACTGAAACTCGTGCAGCAATTGATGCAAGTGGTGCAGAAATTGTCACGGTGGCGATCCGTAGAACTAATATAGGCCAAAATGCAGGTGAGCCTTCTTTGCTTGATTACTTGCCACCGGAAGAGTTTACCTACTTGCCAAATACAGCTGGCTGTTACTCAGCGGATGATGCTGTTCGTACCTTACGCTTGGCACGTGAACTACTAGATGGTCATAGGCTTGTTAAGTTGGAAGTGTTGGGCGACCCTAATACGCTCTACCCAAATGTGATTGAAACAATCAAAGCAGCCGAAGTGCTGGTTAAAGATGGTTTTGATGTCATGGTCTATACTTCAGATGATCCGATCATCGCTAAACAATTAGAAGAAATTGGTTGCTGTGCGGTTATGCCACTCGCTTCATTAATTGGCTCTGGCATGGGCATTTTAAATCCTTGGAATCTTCAAATCATTATTGAAAATGCCAACGTTCCTGTCTTGGTGGATGCTGGTGTTGGTACCGCTTCAGATGCTGCGATTGCGATGGAGTTAGGCTGTGCAGGTATTTTGATGAACACCGCGATTGCCGGCGCTAACAATCCAATTTTAATGGCTTCTGCGATGAAAAAAGCAGTCGAAGCAGGTCGGGAAGCTTTCCTGGCTGGTCGTATGGCGAAAAAACTTTACTCAGCAACGCCAAGCTCACCGACTGCTGGTCTGATTACTTAGGCTGCGATGACCACTGATAAACGATATGAATGTTCCGTTACGGTAAGAACAGAGTTTCTGCCCGAACAATCTGATCTTCAATTAGGCCGTTATGCTTTTTCTTATCACATCACGATCACCAATACTGGAAGCGTTGCCGCTCAATTAATTAGCCGTCATTGGGTTATTACCGATGCGGAACAAAAAATTCAAGAAGTCCGTGGTTTAGGGGTGGTGGGTGAGCAGCCTCTATTGCAACCGACCGCCTCCTTCGAATACACCAGCGGTACTTTGCTTAATACGGCAGTTGGTACCATGCATGGCACCTATCAATTTACTGCAATTGACGGTACACAATTTGATGTATTAATCCCTTCTTTTACATTAACTATGCCTAGGGTTTTGCATTAATGCGGCATACCAAACATTTGCGTTTCGCTAGTTTGTTATTAAGTGTACTTGCACTTAGCGCCTGCGAAAAATTTCAAGTCAAACCGACGTCGACAGAGGTGCCTGTCTGCACATGTGCGGTTCAGCCATCAGCGCCAATTAAACAGGCAGAAGTAAAACCTGAAATGAGGGTGCCGGATTACAGTTTGCTTAAGCCTGCTGATTGGAAAGAATTAGATGCCATCACAAAAGATGATGTCATGAAAGCCTGGCCTGCTTGGCAATTAGGCTGCTCCGCACTTAAAGCTAAGCCAGCTTGGCAAGCGGTATGTAATGAAGCGGATAAACTTAATAACCCCTCTAAGGCGGCGATTGTTGATTACTTTAAGAATAACTTTGCTGTTTATCGCGCCACAAACTTAGATGGTTCAAACACAGGTTTGATTACTGGGTATTACGAACCGGTGATTAAAGGCAGCCGCAATAAGAATGATCAATATCGTTTTCCTTTATATAGTCGGCCAGACGATTTAATTACGGTTGAACTCGCAAGTATTTTTCCTGAGCTTGCAAACAAGCGAGTGCGCGGTCGTGTCGTTGGTTCGAAGTTAATTCCTTACTATAGTCGCGGCGAAATCGAAGCAGATATTTCACCCTTACAAGGGCATGAGTTTGTGTGGGTCGATGACCAAATTGATTTATTCTTTTTGCAAATCCAAGGTTCTGGCATGGTTCACCTAGATAATGGTGAAAAAATTCATGTGGGTTATGCAGATCAGAACGGGCAGTCTTATCAGTCAATTGGACGTTTGTTAATTGATAAAGGCGAGCTCACTGCGGATAAGGCTTCTATGCAGGGAATTAAGGATTGGGCACGCAATAACCCAAATAAATTACGTGAACTGCTTAATGCAAATCCAAGCTATGTATTTTTCCGTGAGTTGCCAGCTGGTTTACCAGGCCCAATTGGTGCATTAGGTGCACCTATATTAGCGGAGCGTGTTGTCGCGGTTGATCCACGTTTTGTGCCTCTTGGCGCTCCAGTGTTCTTATCGACGAATCTGCCAAATTCTAACAAGCCATTAAACCGTTTGATGATGGCGCAAGACACCGGGGGGGCGATCAAAGGTGGAGTACGCGCAGACTTTTTCTGGGGTGCAGGGGTTGATGCAGGCAAAGCTGCAGGTTCGATGAAACAGTCCGGAAAGATATGGGTACTTCTCCCAAAAGATTTTCCATTACCCAAGTAAACGTCAGGAATAGATAAACAAAAAAGGAGCCTAGGCTCCTTTTTTAAATCTTTGAAAATTACTTGTTCATTACGTACATAGTAACTTCAAAGCCAAAACGCATTTCAGTAGCAGCTGGTTTAGTCCACATAGTAATTCTCCTAAAGTTGTTTAATTTGCTTCGTTATTAGTAACGCAGCGCATGTAGGAATACTACGCTTCTGATAAAACTTAACACTACCTGTAGTCATTAAAGATGACTCATGATTTTCATGAGAGAGGCCTCATTACTCTTCAATATTGAGTTCTTGGATTTTGCGTGTCAGGGTATTTCGTCCCATTCCAAGCTGTGTTGATGCTTCAATGCGTCGACCACCAGTATGTTGCAAGGCCTTCGTAATCAGAATTTTTTCGAACTCATTCGCACGTGATTCCAGAATATTTTGTTCGCCGCGATTGAGTGCATTCATGACTTCAGCTGCAAGGGCTTCTTGCCATGAAGAACCAGTGAGTGGTTTCGCTGCATCTTCTTTAAGTTCTGAAGGTAAATCGGCGATATCAATATTTTGACCTGGTGCCATCACTGTGAGCCAATGACAAACGTTCTCAAGTTGGCGGACATTACCGCTCCAACTCATGCTGCTTAAGTATTTTAGCGCTGCTGAAGTGGGCTGTTTTGGATCAACGCCTAACTCATTCGCACTGTGCAGTAAAAAGTGCTTCACTAATAATGGTACATCCTCTGGTCGTTCTCTTAGTGCCGGTAAACGAAGGCGAATCACATTTAGGCGGTGAAATAAATCTTCGCGAAAAAGGCCTTGCTTGACCCGTTCTTCTAGATCTTGGTGGGTTGCCGCGATGATCCGGACATTCACTTTAACCGGTTGATGGCCCCCCACCCGATAAAACTGACCATCACACAACACACGCAATAAGCGTGTTTGTAGATCAGATGGCATATCGCCAATCTCATCTAAAAATAATGTGCCACCATCAGCTTGTTCAAAGCGCCCCCTTCTTGCTGCTTGAGCGCCAGTAAAAGCGCCGCGTTCGTGACCAAACAATTCTGACTCTAATAAGTCTTTTGGGATCGCTGCAGTATTAATTGCAATAAAGGGTTTATCAGCGCGCGGACTGTGGCGATGTAATGCGCTTGCGACTAGCTCTTTACCAGTGCCTGACTCGCCGTTAATTAACACAGTCGCGTGAGATCGGCTTAAGCGACCAATTGCTCGGAAAACTTCTTGCATTGCTGGTGCTTGGCCAATGATTTCAGGAGTTTCCTCAACAGCAGGGGCTTCTGGTGCCTGATGTTGACTTTCATCCACTGCGCGGCGGATGACATCAATCGCCTGATCTACATCGAACGGCTTTGCTAAATACTCAAAGGCGCCACCTTGAAATGCGGCGACCGCACTTTCCAAATCAGAATACGCTGTCATGATAATAACAGGGACGTCAGGCAGTCGTTTTTTAACGACTTGTAAAAAGTCTAAGCCGGAGCCGTTTGGCATGCGGATGTCGCTGATAATTACTTGCGGAGTTTCATCATCTAGTGCGCTAAGTGCTTCAGGGGTGGATGAGAATGTTTTAAACTCCATTTCTGTCCGCGCTAATGCTTTTTCAAATACCCAACGTATTGATTTGTCGTCGTCGATAATCCAAATTGGTTTCATGTTGTACCTATTGATAAATGTTGATGCTTATTGTTTGATCACGTAGCTACTCATGACAGAGCTTTCGATTGGTAGCAAAATCGTAAAACAGGTTTGACCAGGCACGCTTTCGCATTCAATCATGCCGTGATGCTGTGTGATAAATGTTTGTGCGAGCGTTAGTCCAAGCCCAGAGCCACCTTCCCTACCAGACACCAAGGGGAAGAAAATTCGTTCACGTATGTCAGCAGGAATACCTGGACCATTGTCGATAATTTGCAATTTAATTGCGACGCGATAGCGTTTTTTAGCTAAGGTAACTTGGCGTTCAGCGCGGGTGCGCAAAGTAATTTTGCCATCTTTCTGACCACTTGCCTGCATAGCCTGTACAGCATTGCGTGCAATGTTGAGAACGGCTTGAATGAGCTTTTCTCGGTCACCAATAATCTCTGGCAAGCTAGTATCGTAATCGCGCTGAACAGTAATTTTGAATGCGTCTTTTGAGAAGCCTGAGGGAGACTCTGCAAGCAGAAGGCTTCGAACGCGCTCTAAAACTTCATGAATATTGGTCGGCTCATATTTTGGTACACGATGGGGGACTAGCAATCTATCCATTAATAGTTGCAGTCTATCCGCCTCTTTAATAATTACTTGTGTATATTCGCGGAGACTGGCCTGTGGCAATTCATGTTCAAGTAATTGCGCTGCGCCTCGAAGTCCACCAAGCGGATTTCTAATCTCATGCGCTAAATTACGAAGTAGCTCTGTGTTGGCTTGTTGTTGAACTAGCATGCGTTCTTCACGTGCCATGCGTAATTGCTGATCCATTTGTTGGAATTCTAGTACTAGGCAAACATTAGGATGCTCTACTGGTGTGACGGTGCAGGTGACAGCCAACACATGTTGTCTTGTGGTAGTGACGATAAACTCATGTTCGCGGAATGGACTGTGGGTTCCAATTGCATATTCAACAGCGGATTGCAAAATGTCAGATCCCGGAAATACTTGTGAAATTGGCAGACCAGTAATTTGTTTTGCACTATATGCAAACAGTATTTCTGCACCAGGGTTTGCATAAACTACATGACGTGATTCATTGAGCAAAATCACGGCGGTCGCGAGATGCTCAAGCCCAGCAAATGATGAGGGTATTTTTTGATCCATGGTTTAGCTATAAGCAACCTGTATGCCAACGTGATAATACAATGGGCGTTCAGCAAATAGTTGAAGTTATTACCCCGCAAGTAAGGCCCTATTCTATACCTAATCACTATTTCGCACCATTTTAGTGCGCTTATCGATTTTTCCTGAAGGTGGATATTTTATTGGTGCATTTCGCAGTGAGGAACTAAATGTTGGTCATTTATTGGATTAGAGATCGCAAGCCAAAAATGCGTGTTTTTTAGATGGGGTCAATCTTTAGCGTTTAACTCTCTGAGGAGTAAAAGACATATTCTGCAGGCATAAAAAAGGCGGGGTGGCCCGCCTTTTTTAATTGCTAATGTAAAACTAATTAGCAGCTATAGTACATACCAAACTCAATTGGATGCGGTGTCATACGAAGATTATTTACTTCAGTCATCTTCAAGTCGATGTAAGCGTTGATCCAGTCATCAGTGAATACACCACCACGAGTTAAGAACTCACGATCTTTATCTAAGTATTCAAGTGCTTGTTCTAATGAAGAGCAAACTGTTGGGATCAATGCATCTTCTTCTGGTGGAAGATGGTACAAGTCTTTAGTTGCTGCTTCGCCTGGGTGAATCTTATTTTGAACACCATCTAAACCAGCCATCATTAACGCACTGAATGCTAAGTAAGGATTGGCTGTAGGATCTGGGAAGCGCGCTTCAACGCGGCGTGCTTTATCAGAATGAACAAATGGGATTCGGATTGAAGCAGAACGGTTTTTAGCTGAGTAAGCTAATTTAACAGGGGCTTCAAAACCAGGTACTAGACGTTTGTATGAGTTAGTACTTGGATTGGTGATTGCGTTTAATGCACGAGCATGTTTAATAATGCCGCCGATGTAGTATAGAGCAAAATCGCTCAAACCCGCATAACCATTACCAGCGAACAAGTTTTTGCCATCTTTCCAGATTGATTGGTGAACGTGCATGCCTGAGCCATTGTCACCAGCATAAGGTTTTGGCATGAAAGTCGCTGTTTTGCCATAAGCGTGAGCAGTATTCAACACAACGTATTTCAAGATTTGTGTCCAATCAGCGCGTTGCGTCAATGTGCTGAATTTAGTGCCGATTTCACATTGACCAGCACCTGCAACTTCGTGGTGATGCACTTCAACAGGAACGCCCATCTCTTCAAGCGTTAGAGACATTGCAGAACGTACGTCTTGCAATGAATCGACTGGAGGCACTGGGAAATAACCACCCTTAACTGCTGGACGGTGACCGGTGTTGCCGCCTTCAAATTTATCATTAGATGACCATGGAGCTTCTTCTGAATTGATACGCACTGAGCTACCGCTCATGCTGACATCCCATTGGATTGAATCAAAAATGAAGAATTCTGGCTCTGGTCCGAAGTACGCTGTATCACCGATACCGCTTGATTTTAGATAAGCTTCAGCACGTTTTGCCAAGCTACGTGGACAGCGGTCATAACCTTTGCCGTCTGTAGGATCAACAACGTCACAAGTTAGGATTAATGTTGGCTCGTCCATGAATGGATCGATGTTTGCTGTATCAGGATCAGGCATTAATTGCATGTCAGATGCTTGAATACCTTTCCAGCCAGCGATTGAAGAACCGTCAAATGCATGGCCTTCAGTGAATTTATCTTCGTTAAATGCTGAAACAGGCACAGTAACGTGTTGTTCTTTACCACGAGTGTCGGTGAAGCGGAAATCAACAAACTTAATATCGTTGTCCTTCACCATCTTCATTACGTCGGCAATAGCCATTTGATTCTCCTAAATTACGCCTATAAATAAACAAAAACTTGACATGACTTACAAGCAGAAAGCATGCCAATCGAGTATTTGGATACTTGCTTATTTTTACACATAAATTTAGAAAAGAGAATAAAAACAACTTGCCCTAGCCTTGTGCGCTGCAATAAATATTGCACTATATTGGTGCAATTGTGCGTATGGCCTTAAATAAAGCTATACTTTAACGATATGCGTAAGCACTTATCTTAAGGAGTTAACATGGAAACACTTTCAGCTATTTTAGAAAAGGCAAAACAACGTGCCTCAGATTTAAATCTACCCTATGCAGGCGCTTTAACACCTAAAGAAGCTAATCAAGTATTAGAGATGACTAAGAATGCAAAACTGGTTGATGTGCGCACGCGTGCGGAATTGGAGTTGGTTGGCCGTGTGCCGCATGCAACGCACATCGAATGGGCATTTTATCCTGGCATGGTTGCAAATCCTGATTTTGCCGCGCAAATCAAAAGCCAATTAGATCCTGAAGCCTTGACGATTTTTATGTGTCGCACAGGTGGTCGTTCTCACAATGCTGCAGTATTAGCTGCACAACTAGGATTTTCTGAAGCCTATAATATGCTTGAAGGATTCGAAGGTGAAGCAACGCCAGATAATAAACAACGTTGCAAATTAAATGGTTGGAAAGTCGCTGATTTGCCTTGGACTAATGCTTAATTAGACTTGACCTTTATGACAGATTTTTACGCCGTTATTGGGAATCCCATCGAACACAGCAAGTCTCCTGTGATTCATCATGCTTTTGCGCAATTAACGCATCAAGACATTCACTATGAGCGAGTGCTTGCGCCATTGGACGGATTTGCCGAAACGGTACATGGCTTGATTTCAAAAGGTTTCAAAGGGGCTAACGTGACAGTTCCATTCAAACTTGATGCCTTTGCGATGGTGAATCATTTAACAGAGCGCGCCCAAGATGCAGGCGCCGTCAACACACTAATATTTGATGCTGAAGGCATCATTGGCGACAACACTGATGGGGTAGGTTTAGTTCGTGATATTACACAAAATATTGGGATCTCATTAGCTGGCAAGCGTGTTTTGCTTATTGGTGCGGGTGGAGCCTCTGAAGGTGTGTTACATCCTATTTTGGCTTCGCACCCTGCGCTTCTCATCATTACTAATCGCACACTAGATAAAGCGCTTAACATGGTGAAACGTGTTGAAGCTCGTGATGAGATGGTCTTTGTTTCCGTTAACGCCTATGCATTTGATGATTTAGAAGGCCAGCAATTTGATATTGTCATCAATGCTACTTCGGCTGGCTTAAGTGATAGTCAATTGCCACTTCCAAGTGGCATTTTTGCACCAAATGCTCTCGCTTACGACATGATGTATGGTCGAATGACACCGTTCATGGCATTTGCACTTGCGCATGGCGCGTCCGTTTTTGATGGACTGGGCATGCTCATTGAACAGGCGGCGGAAGCATTTTCAGTTTGGCGCGGTATTCGCCCGCCTACAGCCCCAGTGATTGCTATGTTTAAACAACAGGCCAAAGCTTAGCGCATGCATTTTTCTCGAAGTTTTTGGCGTGCGTTGAAATGGCTAGGCATCATCGTAGTGGTTTATCAACTTTGGATTTTTTTTCATATTTGTTGGTGGGTCAATCACAACCCTTCGACGAGCGCTTTCATGGAAGATCGCTTGGAAGTGTTGCAAGAAGATAATCCAGATGCGGTTCTTAAACATCACTGGGTTGATTACAAAAACATTTCCCCTCACTTAAAACGTGCACTTATTGCAGCAGAAGATGCTAAGTTTGTCGATCATGAGGGTTTTGATTGGGAAGGCATTCAAAAAGCCTACGAGAAAAATATCAAAAAAGGCAAAGTCGTTGCAGGAGGTTCAACAATCAGCCAGCAACTTGCTAAGAATTTATTTTTGTCGACGAAACGCACGCCGTGGCGCAAAGCAGAAGAAGCAATGATTACGGTCATGCTTGAAGCGACCATGAGCAAGCGTCGAATCTTCGAGATTTATTTGAATGTGATTGAATGGGGAAATGGCATTTTTGGCGCAGAAGCCGCTGCCAAATATTATTACCATACGGATGCTAAAAACTTAAACACCGAACAATCAGCTACTTTGGCTGCGATGGTCCCTAATCCAAGATATTACGATAAACATCGTCAAGCTAAAGGGCTGATGAGAAAAACAAGCATCATCCAAGCCCGTATGAATAGCGCTGAAATACCTTAACTTATTTCAACATCGTTTTAAGGTATTTTCCAGTATAGCTCTCAGCGCATTCGGCGACTTTTTCAGGAGGGCCCTCAACAAGAACTGTACCGCCACCATCTCCACCCTCTGGTCCCATATCAATGAGCCAGTCAGCGGTTTTAATTACATCCAAGTTATGTTCAATAATCACCATAGTATTGCCCGCATCACGCAAACGATGAATCACATCTAACAAGAGTTGAATGTCCGCAAAATGTAGCCCTGTTGTTGGCTCATCTAGGATATACAAGGTACGACCGGTGTCTCGTTTGGATAGCTCAAGTGCAAGTTTGACGCGCTGCGCTTCACCACCTGATAGGGTGGTGGCAGATTGGCCGAGCGTGATATAGCCTAAACCAACATCGAGTAAAGTTTTGAGTTTACGTTGCACTACAGGTACTGCATTGAAAAAATCATGGGCCTGCTCAACCGTCATCTCCAATACTTCACGGATGTTTTTGCCTTTGTAGTTAATTTCTAATGTCTCGCGGTTATAGCGTTGTCCTTTACATACGTCACAAGGGACATAAACATCTGGTAAGAAGTGCATCTCAACGCGTAATACCCCATCGCCTTGGCAAGCTTCGCATCGACCACCTTTCACATTAAATGAATAGCGACCAGGGCCGTAACCGCGTGCGCGACTCTCAGGCACCCCAGCAAATAAATCACGAATGGGTGTAAATAAACCGGTGTATGTTGCTGGGTTTGAGCGCGGTGTGCGACCGATTGGACTTTGGTCTACATCGACTACTTTATCAAAAAACTCTAAGCCCTCAACGCCATCAAAAGGAGCTGGCTCAGTAGAGCTACCATATAAATGCTGAGCAACAACGCGGTAAAGCGTGTCATTTATTAGGGTTGATTTGCCAGAACCTGAGACACCCGTCACACAAGTGAGCAAGCCAACGGGCAACTTAAGGGATACGTCTTTTAGGTTATTGCCTGTTGCGTGAGAGAGTGACAGCCAACGAGCTGGATCAGGGGTATGGCGTTTATGGTTGTAAGTAATTTGTTTTTTGCCACTAAGGTATTGGCCAGTGAGCGAATTTGCGTTCGCTTGGATTTCAGAAGGTGTCCCCTCAGCCACAATTTGACCACCATGCTCACCAGCTCCAGGACCAATGTCTACAACATAGTCGGCTGCCATAATTGCATCTTGATCATGTTCAACTACTATTACGCTGTTGCCAATGTCACGCAAACGCATCAAAGTTTCAAGGAGTCTGTCATTGTCTCGTTGATGCAAACCAATCGATGGCTCGTCTAATACATACATCACACCAGTTAACCCTGAGCCTATTTGGGAGGCTAAACGAATACGCTGTGCTTCACCACCTGATAGCGTTTCAGCAGAGCGAGACAGAGATAAATACTCTAAGCCGACGTTCGTTAAGAATTTCAGGCGACTACTAATCTCTTTCACAATCTTGTCTGCAATCGCTAGCTTCTGCCCTTTAAGCTCAATAGTTTCAAAGAATGTTAGTGCTTGCTTCAATGGAACTTCGCACACTTCATGAATGTTTTTATTGCCGACTTTTACGTGGCGCGCTTCTGTGCGCAAACGGGTTCCTGCGCAACTAGGACAAGTTTGAGAGTTGAGATATTTGGCTAACTCTTCTCTTACAGTAGTGGAGTCTGTTTCATGATAGCGGCGCTGAAGATTATTTAAAATTCCTTCGAAGCTATGACGTTTTTCAAAGAATGAACCACGCTCATTAAGATACTTAAAAGCAATTTCTTCTTTGCCACTTCCATGAAGCAAAATTTGTTGGGTATTTTCAGGTAATTCCTCAAAGGCTGTTTCTAAGTCAAAGCCGTAATGTGTAGCAAGACTATTTAAGAGTTGGAAGTAAAATTGGTTGCGTTTGTCCCAGCCTTTAATTGCGCCTGCTGCGAGTGATAAATGGGGGAATGCAACAACGCGTTTGGGATCAAAGAAGCTCATTTGACCCAAGCCGTCGCATTTTGGACAAGCGCCCATTGGATTATTAAATGAGAATAATCTCGGCTCGAGTTCAGCTAATGAGTAATCACATGATGGGCATGAAAATTTAGCTGAGAATAAATGTTCTTTATTGGTATCCATTTCCATGGCTACTGCTTTGCCTTCGGCTAAGCGAAGCGCAGTTTCAAATGACTCAGCAATACGCTGCTTCATATCAGTGCGAACTTTTAGTCGGTCTACGACGACATCAATTGAATGTTTAGTAGTTTTAGTCAGAGATGGCGGCGCATCAAGTTCATAAATTTCACCATCTACACGAACACGTACAAATCCTTGGGCCTTTAACTCATCGAATAAGTCGAGTTGTTCGCCTTTACGATCGCGCACAACGGGCGCTAGAATCATGAGCTTGGTATCTTCGGGTAAGCTTAAAACGCTATCTACCATTTGTGAGACTGTTTGCGCTTCAAGTTTAATATGATGTTCAGGGCATTCTGGGTCACCAGCACGTGCATAAAGCAAACGCAAGTAATCATGAATTTCGGTAACGGTTCCTACTGTTGAACGTGGGTTATGGGATGTGGATTTTTGTTCGATAGAAATTGCTGGAGATAGGCCTTCGATTAAATCAACGTCTGGTTTATCCATCCTTGCTAAGAATTGCCGAGCATAAGCAGAAAGCGACTCAACGTAACGGCGCTGACCTTCGGCGTAAAGTGTGTCAAAAGCGAGTGAAGATTTACCTGAGCCTGAAAGCCCTGTAATCACAATCATTTTATTGCGCGGTAAGTCTAACGAAACGTTTTTGAGATTGTGTGTGCGTGCACCGCGAATACGTATGTAATCCATCAATTTATGGCGAGCCTAAAAATAATTCATTAAAACAAAAAAGTCGTTTAAATTCTCTGTTACGGAACTACGACAATTAAAAATAAGTCTTTTAAAGTGCCCATCAAAAAAGCGGGCAACCTGTTAATATACGCAAGTTAAAAGATAAAGTTAAATAATTTCATGTCATCTACACCATTAATAGACAAAATGAACTCTGCTGAGTTGCGTGCAAGCGCAAGTTTGGCGTCAATTTATGGCTTGCGCATGCTTGGTATGTTCTTGATTTTGCCAATTTTTGCAATTTATGCCGAAACGCTTCCTAGTGGTAAAAGCCATTTGATGATTGGTCTTGCATTAGGCGCTTATGGTCTAACCCAAGCTATTTTTCAGTTGCCATTTGGTATCGCTTCTGACCGATTTGGGCGTAAGCGCGTTATTTACGTTGGTCTCGTTTTATTTGTCATTGGTAGTTTAGTTGCAGGTCTAGCACATGATTTGCCGATGATTATTTTAGGCCGCAGCATTCAAGGGGCAGGGGCTGTTTCAGCGGCTGTTACTGCGCTCGTTGCTGACTTAACACGAGAAGAGCATCGTACCAAAGCGATGGCGATGATTGGTGGCACCATTGGTATTACGTTTGCTATGTCTTTAATTCTTGGTCCTGTGCTCAATAAATTGATTGGCGTTTCAGGCATTTTCTTGATGACAGCTGTTTTAGCAGCTGCGGCAATTTTAGTCGTTAAATTTGTTGTGCCAGATCCAGTAGTCAGTAGCTTTCATTCAGATGCGCAGGCTAAAACAGGCAAGCTTAAAGAAGTGCTGAAAGATAGACAATTATTACGTCTCAACTATGGCATTTTTGCCTTGCACGCCGCACAGATGGCAATGTTTGTGGTGGTACCGTTTGCGATTAAGAAAACAAGTGGTATGGATGCTAATGATCATTGGTTGATTTATTTACCAGTGCTTGTGAGTTCATTCGTATTGATGGTTCCAGCCATTATTTATGGAGAAAAAAAAGCCAAACTTAAACAGGTATTCGTTGCAGCTATTGCAACAATGCTTGCGGCGCAATTGGCATTTGCTTTTTCGATTGAGTTTTTCTGGGGGATTGTTTTCTCGCTTGCTGCTTACTTTGTTGCGTTTAATGTGCTTGAAGCCTCACTGCCATCCATTATTACCAAAATTGCTCCTGCTGAATCTAAAGGGACAGCAATTGGTGTTTACAATACCACCCAGTCATTAGGTGTTTTTGTGGGCGGTACTGTTGGCGGATATTTATCCCACTATCACGGCTATGCATCAGTATTTGTTTTTTGTAGTGTTTTAATGGCATTATGGTTGATATTCGGTTTGACCATGAAAGCGCCGCCAGCAGTAAAAAGTAAGATGTACCATCTAAAAGAAATCAGTGCAGCTAAAGCCAAAACATTGGCAACAAAGTTAGCTGCTTTGCAAGGTGTTCGTGAGTCAGTGGTATTAGCAGACGAAGGTATGGTGATACTGAAAGTGGATATGCAGCAGGGTTGGGATGAAGCTGCTGTAGTGCGATTAATAGGAGAAAAACATGGCATCAGTAAATAAAGTGATTTTGGTGGGCAATTTGGGTCGTGATCCAGAAATGCGATTTATGCCGAATGGCGAAGCGGTATGTAATTTCAGTATTGCGACAACCGATAGCTGGAAAGACAAAAGCGGTCAAAAACAAGAGCGCACTGAATGGCACAATATTGTGATCTACCGCAAACTTGCTGAGATTGCTGGTGAGTATCTTAAAAAAGGTCGCCCTGTATATATTGAGGGTCGTTTGCAAACACGCAAGTGGCAAACTAAAGAAGGCCAAGATCGTTACACTACAGAAATTATTGCTGACCAAATGCAAATGTTAGGCGGCCGTGAAGGCGGTGGTGGCAGTAGTTCTTATGACGCTGTTGATGAGGATCAATCACGCCCACAACAAACTTCACGTCCAGCGCAAGCAGCTCCTGCGCAGCAGCCAGCTAGCGGCGGTGATTTTGATGCGTTTGAAGATGACATTCCTTTTTAGCGACTACTCATAAATTAATGTTAACAAAAACCTCTATGTCTATGATATAGAGGTTTTTTATTAGGTGGGCTTAATGCAAATCGTAATCAATTGTTAGGGGTGCGTGGTCACTAAATCTCTCAAGTTTATAAATCTCACACTGGTTGGCGGTGTTACCGATTCCTGGCGTGGTGACTTGATAATCAATTCGCCAACCCACATTTTTCTCCCACGCCGCCCCTCGGTTACTCCACCAGGTGTAACACTCATCGGTTGTTTCAGGGTGGACTTTTCGGTAGGCATCGACCCAGCCGAGTTTGCTAAAAATATCGGTCATCCAAGCACGCTCTTCGGGTAAAAATCCTGAATTCTTTTTATTGCCTTTCCAGTTTTTAAGGTCGGCTTCTTGATGTGCAATATTCCAGTCTCCACAAACCACAACTTCACGTCCGCTTGCTTTGAGTGCTTCTAAGTGTGGGTAGAAACGTTCCATCACACTAAATTTCACTTGCTGTCTGTCATCGCCACTCGAGCCGGAAGGTAAGTAAAGTGACACGATGCTGATTTTTTTGCCGTTTAGATTTTCAAACTGTAGTTCAATATAACGACCTTCTGCATCGATGTCTGGATAACCTAGTCCAATAATGATGTTATCCGGTTTATGTTTGGTGTAAATGCCAACACCGCTGTAGCCTTTTTTTTCAGCATAATGAAAGTAACCTTGGTAGCCTTGTGGAGCATGCATTTCTGGGGTCATGTCAGCCTCTTGTGCTTTGAGTTCTTGCAGGCAAATAAAGTCGGCATTTTGTTTTTGCAGCCAAGGTAAAAAACCTTTATTCACTGCGGAGCGAATACCATTGAGATTTGCGGATATAATTCTAAGCAAGATAATTCCTTAAAGTTTTTAGAAGATTCTAGATGACGACACAGACAGATTTTACCGCGCAGTTTATCGATTTCGCTATTAAAAAACAGGTATTACGCTTTGGTGAGTTTAAAACAAAAGCCGGTCGATTAAGCCCTTATTTTTTTAATGCGGGCCTGTTCAATGATGGCGAGAGCCTTATGAAGTTGGGCGAGTTTTATGCGACTGCTATTTTAAAATCGGGCGTTCAGTTCGATATGCTTTTTGGCCCGGCTTATAAAGGCATTACCTTGGCGGCAAGTATTTCGATTGCCTTAGCACGCCAGGGGCATAACTTTCCTTATGCTTATAACCGTAAAGAAGCAAAGGATCATGGTGAAGGGGGTACGATTGTTGGTGCACCATTACAAGGTCGTGTTTTGATTGTGGATGACGTGATTTCTGCTGGTACTTCTGTGCGTGAATCTGTCGAAATGATTAAAGCAGCGGGTGCAATCCCTACGGCTGTTGCGATTGCAATTGATCGTCAAGAGCGTGGACTTGGAGCGTTATCTGCTGTGCAAGAGGTAGAAAAAGACAGTGGCATGCCAGTCATTAAAATTGCGACGCTCGCAGATTTGATTTTATTTTTAGAAGAAGCTGCAGATTTGGCAGCGTTTAAGCCAGCGGTCCAGGCATATCGAAATCAATATGGGGTTGAGTGAGATATGGAGATAAAACAGGGCGATTGATTAATCGCCGAGTTTTTTCTTGAGAATCTCGTTTACTTGGGCTGGGTTTGCTTTACCTTTTGAAGCTTTCATCGCTTGACCGACAAGCGCGTTAAAAGCTTTTTCCTTACCGGCTTTGAATTCTTCAACCATGGCAGCGTTAGCAGCTAGCACTTCGTCTACTATCGCCTCAATTGCGCCACTATCTGAAACTTGTTTCAAGCCTTTGCTCTCGATGATGCTATCTGCATCCCCTTCGCCGGCCCACATTGCTTCAAATACTTGTTTCGCTGCATTGTTAGAAATCGTGCCATCTTGAATGCGCTTGATGAGGCTTGCTAATGCGCTTGGCAAAATCGGAGATGCTGAAATTTCTTTATCTTCTGCATTGAGTTTTGCCGATACGCTACCCATGACCCAGTTAGCAGCGAGTTTTGCATCACTGCCAGCTTCAACCGTTGCAACAAAATAATCTGCTATTCCACGTGAGCTAGTGAGAGTATTTGCATCGTAATGAGCTAAACCATATTGCGCTTCAAAACGTGCTTTCATGGCTTCAGGCAATTCAGGCATTTCGGCCTTGACCGCGTCAATGTCACTTTCTGAAATCGCGAGCGGTAATAAATCAGGATCTGGGAAGTAACGATAGTCATTCGCTTCCTCTTTGCTACGCATCGCACGCGTTTCGCCTGTGTCTGGATTAAATAAGACGGTTGCTTGTTGAATCGTACCTCCATCCTCTAGCGTTTCAATTTGCCAGCTTGTTTCATACTCAATCGCTTGTTGCATAAATTTGAATGAGTTTAAGTTTTTAATTTCGCGGCGTGTCCCAAGTTTATCTGAACCCTTTGGCCGCACTGAAACATTCACATCGCAGCGGAAGCTGCCCTCTTGCATATTGCCATCGCAAATACCAATCCACTGTACTAGATCATGTAATTTTTTTGCATAAGCCACGGCCTCTGCCGCTGAACGCATATCGGGTTCTGTCACAATTTCAAGTAGCGGTGTGCCTGCACGATTTAAGTCGATGCCTGACATGCCTTCCTGAGCGCCGTGCACTGATTTACCGGCATCTTCTTCTAGGTGAGCGCGGGTAATGTTGATGATTTTTTCATAAGCTTTATCACCACTGCCGACTTGAATAGTCATGCTACCTTTGCCAACGACTGGTAATTCATATTGGCTAATTTGGTAGCCTTTGGGCAAGTCTGGATAGAAGTAATTTTTACGGGCAAAGACAGAGCGAGGTGCAATTTCAGCATTCACTGCTAGACCAAATTTAATCGCACATTTCACAGCTTCTTTATTAAGTACGGGTAACACGCCAGGTAACGCTAAACTCACAACACAGGCTTGTGTATTGGGCTCTGAACCGAATGCCGTCGAAGCTCCGCTGAAAATTTTTGTTTTAGTTTGTAGCTGGGTGTGAGTTTCCAGCCCGATAACAACTTCCCATTCCATTATTCAATTCCCTCTGGCATTTGAGTGTGCCAATCTGTGACTTGTTGATAAGCGTGACCTGCATTGAGCATGCGCGCTTCATCAAAATAATTACCGATTATTTGCAAGCCAACAGGCAAGCGTTTACCATCTTCGCTAGGTGCAAAACCAGCAGGAATACTCATGCCTGGTAAGCCAGCCAAATTTACTGCGATAGTGTAAATATCTTGTAAATACATGGCCACAGGATCATCTGCCTTTTCACCAGCTTTAAATGCGGTCGATGGTGCAGTAGGTCCCATGATAATGTCACATTGCTTGAATGCATTTTCAAAGTCTTGTGCAATCAAGCGACGAATTTGTTGTGCTTTTATATAGTAAGCATCGTAGTATCCAGCGCTTAATACATAAGTGCCAATTAAAATACGGCGCTTCACTTCCGCACCAAAGCCCTCTGCACGGCTTTTGCAATACATATCCATTAAGTCGCCATATTCTTTAGCGCGGTGGCCATATCGAACACCATCAAAACGTGACAAATTGCTCGAGGCTTCTGCTGGCGCAAGCACATAATAAACTGGGATTGAGAGCTGTGTGTTTGGTAGGCTGATATCGACGATTTCAGCACCTAGTTTTTTGTATTCAGCAATCGCTTCATTGATCACTTTTGCAACATCAGCACCCAAGCCTTCAGTAAAGTATTCTTTTGGTAATCCAACTTTGAGGCCTGCAAGTGGTTTGTTTAAGTTACGTGTGTAATCTTCTTTTTCGCGATTTAAGCTTGTAGAGTCACGTTTATCAAAGCCGGTGATAACGTTCATCATGAGGGCCATATCTTCACAGGATTTTGCCATTGGACCTGATTGGTCCAATGATGATGCAAAAGCAATCATGCCGTAGCGCGAAGCTAGGCCATAGGTTGGTTTTAATCCTGATAGTCCACACAGAGAAGCTGGTTGGCGAATCGAACCGCCGGTGTCTGTCCCTGTTGCTGCTGCGCACAACCTTGCTGCAACGGCTGCTGCACTGCCGCCCGAGCTGCCACCAGGGACGCGGCTTCTATCCCAAGGGTTTTGTACTTTACCGAAGAAGCTAGTCTCGTTAGATGAGCCCATCGCAAATTCATCCATGTTGGTTTTACCCAAATTCACTGCGCCCACACCATCAAATCGTTCAATGATGTCTGCATCATAAGGACCAATAAACGTTTCAAGCATTTTTGACCCGCAGGTTGTACGCCAGCCTTTCGCCACAAAAATATCTTTTTGACCAATTGGTAAACCTGTGAGAGGGCTCCCTTTGCCAGCAGCTATTAGGCTATCTGCATGCTTTGCCTGGGCAATTGTTTTGTCTTTGTCTAAGGTGATAAAGGCATTGATTTCAGGGTTCAGCCTGTCAATACGATTTAAAAACTCTTGTGTTAATTCAACGCTAGAGATTTCTTTGCCTTGGAGCATCGCGCCAAGTTGTTTTAGGCTTTTATTGATCATGTTTGTAATTGGTGTGCTTTTTATTCAATAACTTTAGGAACAAGATATAGACCATCTTTTACTGCTGGTGCAATCGACTGGAACAATTCACGCTGATTGGTTTCGGTCACCACGTCGTCACGAAGACGCTGTGTCACATCCTGTGAGTGTGACATTGGAAGGATTCCTGTTGTGTTGACCGCTTGCATTTGTTCAATTAAGCCAAGAATGCCTGTCAGCTTGGCTAACGTGGCTTCTGCTTCGGTGTCGCTCACTTCAATGCGCGCTAAATGCGCGATACGTTTAATATCTGCACTATTAAGTGACATTTCTACTCTCAAATCTTAAATTTTTGTTTGATATAAGGTATTATAACTTGATTTCATGGATAACTTCAGTCGTGGGACGTTTCTGTACATGACCGTCACTAATTTTAGCAGCTCGCTAAGGATAAAAAGATAATGTTTGGTTTTTTAAGTAGCTATTTTTCAAATGATATTGCCATTGACTTGGGTACAGCAAACACGCTGATTTATGTACGTGGTAAAGGTGTGGTTCTTGATGAACCTTCAGTTGTTGCGATTCGCCAAGAAGGTGGCCCAACTGGTAAAAAGACATTGCTTGCCGTTGGTGCTGAAGCCAAGCGAATGCTAGGACGTTCGCCAGCTAACATTAGCGCAATTCGCCCGATGAAAGATGGTGTTATTGCTGACTTTACGATCACTGAGCAAATGCTTAAGTACTTTATTCGTCGTATTCACGAATCACGTTTGTTCTCACCTAATCCACGCATCATTATCTGTGTGCCTGTGGGTTCTACTCAAGTTGAGCGTCGTGCAATTCGTGAATCAGCGATTGGTGCAGGTGCGCGCCGTGTTTATTTGATTGAAGAGCCTATGGCTGCTGCAATCGGTGCAAATATGCCTGTAGCTGAAGCAACGGGATCAATGGTGGTGGATATCGGCGGTGGTACGACGGAAGTTGGTGTGATATCACTTGGTGGTATCGTTTATGCGAAGTCAGAGCGTGTAGGTGGGGATAAATTTGACCAAGCGATTATTGATTACATCCGTCGTAACTATGGCATGCAAATTTCAGAGCCAACCGCAGAGTTGATCAAGAAGCAAATTGGTTCGGCATTCCCGGGTAGTGAAGTAAAAGAAATGGAAGTCACTGGTCGTAACTTGGCTGAAGGCTTACCACGTAAATTTACGATTTCTAGTAACGAAATTTTAGAGGCGTTGACTGAGCCGTTAAATTCAATTGTTGGTGCGGTGAAATCTGCGCTTGAGCAAACACCTCCTGAACTAGGTGCTGACATTGCTGAAAAAGGCATGGTGCTTACGGGTGGTGGTGCATTGTTGCACAATTTAGATAGACTCATTATGGAAGAAACGGGCTTGCCAGTTGTGGTTGCCGAAGATCCATTAACTTGCGTGGCCCGTGGTTGTGGTAGAGCGCTCGAAGAAATTGATCGTTTGGGCGATATCTTTGCATACGAGTAATTGAGTGTTACTTTTGAAGGCTGCACTTGCAGCCTTCTTTACTTTAAGTGAGTGGTTTTATCTGCCCCTTTATATTTTGGGTTATACGCATAGTTTTTAATGGATCAACAACAAGCTCCTCGTTTTTTTATACATGGTCCTAGCCCTTTTACGCGGCTGATTGTATTTTCTACGCTATCACTTGCGCTGATGGCATCAGATTCAAAATTTAGTTATCTCACCCCTGTTAGACAAGCTTTAACCGTAGCGCTTCAGCCCTTGCAGGTCGTCGCGAATAGCCCATTTGTTTTATACAACAACATCGGTGAATACTTTACATCACAACAAGCGCTTCGCCATGATGTTGACTTGCTTAAGAAGCAAGCGATTTATCAGGGTGTCCAACTTCAGGTGCTGACATCATTGAAAAATGAAAATGAGCATTTGCGTTCACTGATGGAGGCTTCTAAAGTTAGTAGTCCGCCAGCCCGATTGGCAGAAATTATGTATACCGGCAGAGATCCGTTTACACATAAAGTGATTGTGAATCTTGGTGAAGCGAATCATGTTTTGCCTGGTCAAGCTGTTGTAGACGGAGCTGGTGTTGTTGGACAAGTCACGCGTGTTTTTCCTTATACGAGTGAGGTGACATTGCTCACCGATAAAGAGCTTTCTATTCCGATTCAAGTTGAGCGAAACGCTTTGCGCGCTATTTCATTTGGGCATGGTCGAGATAACACGGTTAATTTGCCTTATTTGCCAGCGAATGTAGATATTAAAAAAGGCGATAAGTTAGTGACTTCAGGTATTGATGGTATCTATCCATCTGGACTGGGTGTCGCAGTAGTGACAAGTGTTAAAACCAATGTCAGCTCACCATTTGCACAAATTATTGCGACCCCAATTGCGGGCATCCAAAATCATCGTCAGGTCCTTATTCTCTCTAGTGATACAACGAATTTTGTCGCAAAGGATATTCAGCAAGTGCTGAGTGAGGATGCGAAAAAGCAACTCAATAAAAAAGAAAAAACGTCGAGGAGAAGTGATGCAAAACCTTAGACGACGTCGCGTTTATTTTACCTTGTTAGCTGCTTTGCTTTTACAATTGCTCCCTTTTTCTGGATGGCTACTACAGATTAAGCCGGACTTTTTATTGCTTGCACTTCTTTTCTGGTTATTGCGTGCCCCAAATATTTGTAACATCGGGATGGCTTGGAGTGCGGGTATTTTGATGGATTTAATTAGTGGCGATTTGTTTGGCCAGAATGCCCTTGCTTATGCTTTAACTGCATTTTTTGCGGTGATGTATCAGCGTCGACTTATTTTATTTACTGTATTACAGCAATCTGCATATGTGTTCTTATTATTATTTGTGAATCAAGTTATCTTGCTCATGTTGAAATCTTTTTCAGGTGGCGAGTATTTTGGATGGACTTACTTTGTGCCTTCTTTCACAGGCATTATGTTGTGGTACGCAGTTCTTCATTCCCGCCTTTCTATTAATATCATGACGCGTCAGCAATAATCTATATGCGCTTGCGTTTCGAAGTCAAAAATCATTCACTCGAACAATATCAATATAGTCTGCGATTAAGTGTTGCAACCGGATTCATATTGCTATGTTTTGTGGTGTTGCTTGGTCGGTTCTTCTATTTACAGTTATGGAAATATGACTACTTTCAAACGTTAGCTGAGAATAATCGTGTTTCTTTGGTACCAATTGTTCCAAATCGGGGCTTGATTCTTGACCGAAATGGGGTGACCTTGGCACATAATTTCTTTGTCTACACCTTAGAAATTACTCCAGCAAAAGCAGGGGACGTTGAAGAAACAATTAATAAAATTAGTCAGTTTATTGAGGTAAGCGCTGAAGATCGTAAGCGTTTTAAAAAACTCCGCCAAGAAAGCCATAGCTTTGAAAGTGTCCCGATTAGAACGCACTTGAATGAAGTGGAAGCCGCAAAATTTGCTGCAAACAGATATCAATTTCCTGGTGTAGAAATTCGCTCTCGTCTCTTTAGACATTACCCTTTGGGCAACTTAGGAGTGCACATGATTGGCTACATTGGCCGAATCAATGAGGCCGATGTAAAAGCACTAGAAAAGTCTGGGGATGTTTCCAATTACAAGGGCTCTGACCATATCGGTAAGGGTGGTATTGAACAATATTACGAGCGTGAGCTTCATGGAACAACCGGATTCCAGCAAGTTGAGATTGATGCAGATGGCCAAGCAGTGCGTGTGCTATCAAGTACACCGCCTATTCCTGGTGATAATTTAGTCCTGTCGATTGATTCTAAGATGCAAGAAATTGCTGAAAAGGCGTTCGAAAATCATCGAGGTGCAATGGTAGCGATTAATCCAAAAAATGGCGAAATTTTGTCATATGTCAGCATGCCAACCTTTGACCCAAATTTATTTGTTGATGGTATTGATGCGGATACTTGGAAAACACTTAACGGTTCATTAGATAAGCCGCTCATTAATCGTCCGATTCGCGGCATCTATCCGCCAGGCTCAACTTTTAAACCTTTTGTTGCCATGGCCGGCCTTCAAAATGGTAAACGTCTTCCACCGTTTAGTATTGGTGACCAGGGGTTTTATACATTGGCGGGAAGTGCGCATCAATATCGAGATTGGAAACCAGGTGGCCATGGGCAGGTTGATATGCAAAGAGCAATTACTGTTTCTTGTGACACGTTTTTCTATGGCCTAGCCTTAGAGATGGGGATTGATAATCTAACCTCTTTTGTCAGTCACTTTGGCTTTGGTAAGAAAACGGGTATCGATTTGGTTGGTGAAATTGGTGGTTTGTTACCAACCCCAGAATGGAAATGGCGTCGCTGGAAACAAAGATGGTTTCCGGGCGAAACCGTAATTGTCGGCATTGGGCAAGGCTATACTTTAGTTACTCCTCTACAACTTGCACAAGCTACTGCTGTGCTTGCGAATAACGGGGTAGCAATGCAACCTCATTTGGTCAGCAGTATACAAAAGCATAATGGCGCTGAAACTCATCTCATGCCAATTACGAAATTGGATGAGGTGCCTTTGGATCAACGCAATATTGAAATTGTTAGAGCAGGTATGGTGGATGTAACTAAGCCAGGCGGAACGGCAGCAAGTGTGGGCGCTGGGGCAAGTTATAATATTGCTGCCAAAACTGGCACCGCCCAAGTGGTCGGTATTAAGCAGGGCGCAAAATATAATGCAGGAAGCATTGATGAACGTCATCGGGACCACGCATTATTTATTGCTTATGCGCCAGCAGAAGATCCCAAAATTGCAGTAGCTGTCATTGTGGAAAATGGTGGTCATGGTGGTTCTGCAGCAGGCCCAATTGCACGAAAAGTCATGGATTATTACTTGTTAGGCAAAGAGCCAAGTCTAGCTAATGATGCAGGTAAAAAAGCTGAACCGCCTATTCCCGAGGATGCGCCACATGATTAGTAAAATACTTGAACGTTTAAAAACCCATATCGATCCATTTTTAATGGGCTGCATTTCTTTTAGCTGTATTGTTGGTTTATTCGTTTTATATAGTGCTTCAGGCGGAAGTTTTGAGCGCGTATTTTCTCAGTTTCTAAATATCTCAGCCGCACTTATGATCATGTGGCTTGCGGCAAACACTTCTCCGCATTATTTGGAACGAATCGCGTTGCCGTTGTTTGTAATTGGCTTGTTATTACTGGTTGGGGTAGCTTTATTTGGTGAAATTAGTCATGGCGCACGTCGCTGGCTTAATCTTGGGATTGGCAGAATCCAACCTTCCGAATTAATGAAAATTGCGGTTCCAATGATGCTCGCTTGGTATTTTGCTAAGCGCGAACAAAGTTTGCGTTGGATTGATTATGCAGTAGCAGCTTTGTTACTTGTTATCCCGGTCGGGTTAATTATGAAACAGCCTGATTTGGGTACTGCTTTAATAATTGCTGCAGCTGGTTTCTATGTTTTATTTTTAGCTGGATTAAGTTGGAAAATTTTAATTGGTGGGGCAGTTTCAGCCGCAGTTATGGCACCTATTTTCTGGTCGTTGATGCATGATTATCAGCGTAAGAGAATTGAGATTTTATTTGATCCTTACCAAGATCCGCTTGGTGCTGGCTACCATACTATTCAGGCAAGTATTGCTTTAGGTTCTGGTGGTATTGCAGGAAAAGGATGGATGGAAGGGACCCAATCACAGCTGGACTTTTTGCCAGAGCGTACAACGGACTTTATTTTTGCGGTGTTTGGTGAAGAGTTCGGATTTTTAGGCAACTTGTTATTGTTAGTGTTATTCATGTTATTGATTGGCAGGGGACTCGTCATTTCATCGCAAGCCCAAAATACATTTACTCGCTTATTATCAGGTAGTATTACGCTGACATTTTTCACCTATGTTTTCGTGAATATGGGTATGGTAAGTGGTGTCTTACCAGTGGTAGGTGTGCCTTTGCCTTTTGTCAGTTATGGTGGTACCTCTCTTGTCACGATATTATTAGGCTTTGGAATTTTGATGAGCATTCACACCCATAAAACATTGATGTCGACGTCATAACAATGAAACATATACTTATTTCCATTTCCCTTAGTTTCTTGCTTGTTGCTTGTGGAAGCACCCCTAATGTTAAGTCAAGCGAACCAGCGAAGCCAACCGAGCTTGTCAAAGCTAAAAAATCAGGTGGGTATTATTTAGATGATGGCCCTGGCGATAATCCGCCAGCTAATATTGATGCAATTCCTGATGCTGTGCCACGTGTTGAGCCTTTGATTGCAAGAGCGAATAAACCTTATATTGCGCTTGGAAACAGTTACACGCCGATGACTGAATTTCAGCCATACAAAAAACGCGGAGTCGCCTCTTGGTACGGTAAGCGCTATCACGGACAGAAAACTTCAGCTGGTGAAGTCTATGATATGTATGGCATGACAGGCGCGCATACGATTTTGCCGATTCCAAGTTATGTTCGAGTGACGAACCCTGAAAATCAAAAGTCAGTGATTGTGAGAATTAATGATCGCGGTCCATTTCATAGTGATCGATTAATCGATTTGTCCTATGCTGCTTCTTATAAGTTAGGCTTAGCCGGCAAGGGAAGTGGGATTGTTGATGTTGAAGCCATTGATGCGAGACACTATGTACAAAATGAATCGCCTGCTTTAACAACAAATGTTACGGTGCCTGCTGAGGCTTCATCGGTGATTGTTGAGCCATTAAAAACGGCAGATATGCCTTCACCGAACTTAATTGAAGGTAGTGCGCAGCCAATTCCAAAACAAGAAAAATTAAATGTGCCACCAGTATCAGGAACCTTTGTTCAAGTAGGTGCATTTAAGTCTGCAGACAATGCAGGCGTGTTGTCTAAAAAAATTCTAGGGCAAAATTTAGTTGAAAATACCCCTGTGAATAGCTGGTACAATCAAGGTATTTACCGCGTCCGTATTGGGCCATACGCCAATCGTGCCGATGCTGAACTCGTGGCTGCAAAAGTTAAAAAAGCATTGGGCGTAAACACCTATATTGTTGATCAACCTTAATCTCTTATAAAGAAATCATGACTTATTTCACCTCATTTTTTGTACTCATTTTTAGTTTGTTTGTTGGCAATGCTTATGCTGAAGTTGCTCCGCCTCCAGAGTTGGCAGTTAAAGCTTATTTATTAAAAGACTTTAATAGCAACCGTGTGCTTGCTGAAAAGCAAAGTCAAGATCGCGTTGAGCCAGCGTCGCTGACGAAGTTGATGACGGCTTATTTATCTTTTAAAGCCCTAAAAGCTGGCCAGCTCAAATTAGACCAAACACTCCCTATTTCGCAAAAAGCGTGGCGGGTTGAAGGCTCTAAAATGTTTGTCGACACCACTATGACAGTGACAGTGGATGAGCTTTTGCATGGGATGATTATTCAATCAGGAAATGACGCTTCGATTGCGCTAGCAGAAGGAATCGGCGGAACAGAAGAAGCTTTCGCGGAAAAAATGAATAAAGAGGCGGCGCGTTTAGGGATGAAAAATACGCATTTTATGAATGCGACGGGATTGCCAGATGCGCAACATTACACTACCGCTTATGATCTTTCATTGTTAGCGACTGCATTAATTACAGACTTCCCGGATCAATATAAAAGACTGTATTCGGTTAAAGAGTACACTTATAACAAGATCACACAGCCAAACCGTAACCGTTTATTATGGTTAGATCAGAGTGTGGATGGCATGAAAACTGGGCATACCGATTCAGCAGGTTTTTGTTTAATTTCATCTGCAAAACGTGGTGAGCATCGTTTGATTTCGGTTGTACTTGGTGCTCTCAATGACAATGCGCGCGCAATAGAAAGCCAAAAGCTGTTGAATTACGGGTATCAGTTTTTTGATACGCATTTGGTATATAAGGCAGGGACGCCAATTGCAATGCAAAAAGTTTGGAAAGGTAGTGACGGCAAAGTCGCCGCAACTACTTTCCGTGATCTATATGTGACATTACCAAAAGGCGACTACGCCCGTGTAAAAGCAAAAGTGATTGGCTTAAAATCTTTGGTTGCACCAGTCGTTCAGGGTCAAGAAATTGGTACCATCCAATTTACGATTGATGGTAAGTTGGTTGATGAACAAAAATTACTGGCTGCTAAAGAAGTTAAAGTCGCTGGTATTTTTGGCCGTCTCTGGGACAGCTTTATGATGATGTTTTCATAGAAATGGTCAATACCATGTCAGACTCTAAACAAGAAATAGTTAAAACAGACGAAACATTAATTGAGTTTCCCTGTGACTTTCTAATTAAAGTCATGGGTGAAACGAGTGATAACTTTGCAAATGCCATGGTCGAAGTTATCCGATTACATGAGCCAACTTTTGATGCTTTAAAAGTAGATATGCGTGCAAGTAGTGGTGGTCGATTTATTAGCCTAACTTGCAATGTGTATGTGACTTCTAAAACCCAATTGGATAATATTTATCGCGTACTTTCAGAGCATCCGCTTGTGAAGTACGTCCTTTAGCTCGGATCAGCGGCATTGAGTGATAAGCCTTTTATTCGGCATCTAGGGCGCACGGATTTCGAGGAGACTTGGCGTGCTATGCAAGATTTCACGATCACTCGAGATGCAGAAACGCCAGATGAAATTTGGCTCACGGAACACCCCCCTGTCTATACCTTAGGCCTTAATCGTAAAGATGTTCGAATGCCGTCTCGCATCGACATCTCTGTGGTCAATACGGATAGGGGCGGAAAAATTACCTATCATGGTCCAGGTCAGGCCATCATTTACCTATTGATTGATCTGAAACGCAAAGGTATGAATGTGCGCCAACTTGTCAGTTCCATGGAAAACTCTGTAATTGCTTTGCTCGCAGAAGAAAATATTCATGCGTTTGCTAGATCAGATGCGCCAGGCGTATATGTCCAAGATAAAAAAATTGCTTCTGTTGGCTTACGGTTAAAGAAAGAATGTTGTTATCACGGCATTTCACTCAATGTGGACATGGATTTATTACCGTTTAGCGCAATTGATCCTTGTGGCTATCGTGGTTTGGAAGTCACTCAATTACATGACCTAGGCGTCCAGTTAAGCCAAGCAGACGCCGGTGAAAAACTGCTAAAATACTTGACTAAAGAGTTAGGCTATTCATATTCAATATGACTGATCAAATCAAAAATATTGCTGATTTAAAACGCCCGAGCAAAGTTGCAGGTGTTAAAGAGACCAGTGAGCAAAAGACTGCGCGCATTCCGATTAAGATTGTGCCGCAAGCACCGATGCGTAAGCCAGAGTGGATTCGTATGAAAGTGCCTGATAGCGCTCGCTTTCAAGAGATCAAGCAAGTACTCCGTGAAAATAAACTACATACCGTGTGTGAAGAGGCATCTTGTCCTAATATAGGTGAATGCTTTAGCGGCGGCACAGCTACGTTCATGATTTTGGGGGATATTTGTACACGCCGTTGTCCATTTTGTGATGTGTCGCATGGCAAACCCTTACCGCCAGATGTGAATGAGCCAAGCAACCTAGCAAGTACGATTGCCCAAATGCGCTTACGCTATGTGGTGATTACGAGTGTGGATAGAGATGATTTGATGGATGGCGGAGCACGGCATTTTGTAGATTGCATCGAGGCTGTTCGCATGCAATCGCCAGCTATTAAAATAGAAGTTTTGGTGCCTGATTTTCGAGGGCGCTTAGAAACTGCCGTTGAGATTCTTAGAATTGCGCCACCAGATGTGATGAACCACAATTTGGAAACGGTACCTCGTCTTTACAAACAAGCCCGTCCTGGAGCTGACTATCAAAACTCTCTCAATTTACTCAAGTTGTTTGGTGAACTTCATCCAAATGTGCCAACGAAATCCGGTTTGATGTTGGGCTTGGGTGAAACCGACGAAGAGATTCTAGAAGTAATGCTAGATTTACGAAATCATGGTGTGACGATGTTGACCTTGGGGCAGTATTTACAACCTAGTCAGCACCATTTACCAGTTGTTCGTTTTGTCACACCAGAGCGATTTGCGAAGTTTGAGCAACAAGCGCTTGCAATGGGTTTTACGCAAGCCGCTTGTGGTCCGATGGTTCGTAGCTCTTATCACGCAGATACACAAGCCAATGCTGCGGGTGTATTCATAAAGGGATAGTAATGAACAAATTACGTTGGGGAATTTTAGGGGCAGCACGTGTTAATGAGCGCTTATTGCCGGCGATTGTTGAAGCAAACAACGCTGAGCTTGTTGCAATTGCTAGCCGTCGTCCAGGTGCCGCCGCTGAGACTCTTGAAAAGTATGCGTCCAAAGTACAAGGCGTGAATACTTATGATGCCCTTGAAGATTTGCTCGCAGATGCCAATGTGCAAGCTGTGTATATTCCACTCGCTAATCATGAACATGCGGAGTGGGCTTTAAAGGCAATTGATGCAGGTAAACATGTGCTCATTGAAAAGCCAATGGCAATTACTGTCGCTGATATTGAAGCCATTGAAGCGGCTGCTTTGCAGAAAAATGTGAAAGTCATGGAAGGCTTCATGTACCGTTTCCATCCTCAACATCAGCGTGTTAAAGAAATTGTGCATTCAGGCGTGATTGGTGAGGTTATGTTTGCTAAGGCGAGCTATTCGTTCATGATGCGTCCTGCGCGAATGTATCGTTTAGCAAATAATACTGATAATGGCGGGGGAGCCATGTGGGACATTGGCCCATATGCGATTCATACACTAAGACACTGTTTTCAATCAGCGCCTTTAAGTGTTATGGCAATGGCAAAATATGCAGAAACTGGGGCAGATATAGCTACTAGTGGTGTGATTGATTTTGGTGATGGCAAACGCGGACACTTCGATACTAGTTTCGAATGCAGTAGACAGTCTGAATATACTTTAATTGGTACAAAAGGCAGTATTAAATGCCATACCGTGTGGCAGTTGCCTGGGACGAACGATGTACCTGTTATTAGCTGGTGGAGTGATGATGGTCGTAAGGCAGAAGAAACTTACTCAGCGAGTAACCATTTTAATTTAGAGATTGAACATTTTAGTGATTGTGTATTGAACGATAAAAATCCCTTGCTTGGCTTTGAAGATGCAAAAAATAACTGCGCAGCCATTGTTGCAACATTGCAGTCTGCAGCAACAGGTCAATTGGTGAAGCTATGATCAATAATGAATGTGTGTTTTGCCATTCTTTGGGCGGTGAGCTTCTTTGGCAAAATGATTTTTGCCGAATAGTCATGGTCGATGATGCAAATTATGTTGGATTTTGTCGCGTCATTTTGAATAATCATATTAAAGAAATGACGGATTTAAGCGAAGCAGAACGAATGCATGTGATGCAAACGACATTCACAGTAGAACAAGTCCTTCGTGAGGTCTTGCAACCAACCAAGATCAACTTGGCAAGTCTCGGAAACAAAACGCCTCATATTCATTGGCATGTGATTCCAAGATTCGAGACGGACGTCCATTTTCCAGAAACGATTTGGAGCTCAGAAGTCCGCCAAACAAATCCGCAAAATGTCGATGGCTTATTTGACATACTTAAAGCTAAACTTGCTGAGGCGTTAGTTGATTTAAACGACTTGTAATCGTTCGACCAATTCACCTTTTTCTAAATGCTGACTAATAATTTCGTCGATATCTTCTAAATCTACAAATGTATACCAAATGGCTTCTGGATAAATGACGAGCAGAGGACCTTCACCGCATCGATCTAAACAGCCTGCCCGATTGATTCTTGTTTTGCCTTTACCATTTAAATTTAGTTTTTTTACCCGTGCTTTCATATGATCAAAAGCTGCTTCTGCATGATGGTCTGTACAACACGCTGAGCCATCTTCGCGCGTATTTAAACAGAAAAAAACGTGATGTTTGTAATGAGTATCCATGTAATTATTGATCCTATTCTTATTCGGTAGCTTTTGTTGCAAGGCTATCTTCTTGAGTAAAAATCCACGTCCTAGTGATGTCTAGAATATCGACTTCTCTGCGTAAATCTTCGGGAAATGCAGCATAAGGGGATCCCATTTTAACAATGCGAACGGCAGCATCATCTAAAATTGGAAAGCCCGAGTGTTTTCTAATTTCAACTTTTTCGACTTCGCCATTGGATTTGATGTAAACCGTAAGCTGTAATTGCCCATAAATTTTTTGATCCTTAGCCGCTTCAGGGTAATTTAAATTTCCAATTCGCTCAATCTTCTGGCGCCATGATTCTACGTAAGCGGCAAAGCGATACTCTTCCGCGCGCGCGCCTATAGATTTACGTTTTGGTCGTTTTTGGTAGTCTTCTTGTTGTTTGTTAATTTGCGCTTCTAGTCTAGCCATGTCTAAACTAGAACTCATTAAGCCCTTCGAATTGAGTGCTTTTGTTGTGAAATCTTCATCCCCCTTTTCAGGATTCATTGGCTTTGTTTTTTGCATGGGATCTGTATTGATTGTGTGCGTCGTTTTTAGTTGGCTCATCAATGCCTGTGCTTCTTTATCCAGTTCAGCAAGGCGGGCCGCTTTGCGTTTTGCCTCAGCATCGGCTTGCGCTAAACTATTTTCGAGTGTTTTTGAGCGTTGCTCAAGAGTGGTATCCGATGGTTTATTTTTTTGCCAAGGCAGTGCAGATTTAAGTTGTCTATTTTCAGAGGTATTACCACCGCCATCTAGATTGGCCTGCGCAAGCGCTTCAGATTTTTTGGGTCTTTTGTGGTGTTTGCTATTAACGAGTACGACGTCTAAGGCTGACATCTTGTCTTTGAAGAACTGAAGCGCAGGCGGCTGAAATTTCACGAAGATAATAATGAGTAAGTGTGCAATCGCTGAGCATAGTAATGCGAGGATAAAAAAATCCAGCTTTTTAAGTCGATCTAACAACATGCGTGAAATCTTAAGGATGGTGCTATTGGGCGAGCTGCGTAAGTAGTTTTTGGTGAATACCACCAAACCCACCATTACTCATTACCAATACTTGGTCGCCTTTTTTTGCTTCAGCAACAATGGCTGCAAGAAGAGCATCCATGTTGTCAAAAACTTTGGCTTTGGATCCCATAGGCTCAAGCGCTTCAACTGCATCCCAGCCAAGGTTGGCCCCATAGCAAAATACCAAATCTGCATCAATTAGACTTGCTGGTAATGCCCGTTTCATCACACCTAGTTTCATGGTGTTGGAACGAGGCTCTAAAACAGCCAGAATGCGAGACTTTCCTACTTTTGCTCGAAGGCCAGCAACGGTTGTGCTGATTGCAGTTGGATGGTGTGCGAAATCATCGTACACACTGATGCCTTGCTCGATGCCTCGCAGCTCCATACGGCGTTTGACGTTTTGGAATAATCCAAGTGCTTCAATGCCAATGTCAATCGCAACCCCTACATGACGAGCAGCAGCAAGGGCAGCTAATGCGTTCATACGATTATGTTCGCCGAGTAATTCCCATTTAACGCGCCCTTTTACTTTGCCATTTAAAAGTACATCAAAGCTACCATCAGGGTCTGCTTCCCCACCTTGCCAACCATCATATGAGCCAAAATACTCTACAGGAGTCCAGCAGCCACGATCGATTACACGCTTCAAACTTTCTTCTTTACCGTTAGCAACGACTAATCCCTGCTGTGGAACAGTTCTGACTAAGTGATGAAACTGCGTTTCAATCGCATGCAGGTCAGCAAAGATGTCTGCATGGTCAAACTCAAGATTATTTAAGATCGCAGTCCTTGGACCATAATGCACAAATTTTGAGCGCTTATCAAAGAAGGCAGTGTCGTACTCATCGGCTTCAATGACAAAAAATGGAGATGTGCTTTTGCTGTCTTGCTTTGGTGTTTGAGGTAAGCGCGCTGACACTGAAAAGTTTTGTGGTACGCCGCCAATTAAAAAACCAGGCGCTAGTCCAGCATGTTCTAAAATCCATGCAAGCATTGATGAAGTAGTCGTTTTGCCATGTGTTCCAGCAATTGCAAGTACCCATTTGCTTGGTTTGCCTTGCGGATGCAAAATGTTCTCTGCTAGCCATTGTGGACCAGAAATAAAAGGGAGGCCTTGATTCAGGATTTCCTCCATTAGTGGATTGCCACGTGAAACTACGTTTCCAATTACGTACACATCAGGATTTAAATTTGTTTGGCTTGGATCAAAGCCTTCAATTAATTTAATGCCCTGAGCTTCAAGCTGAGTGCTCATTGGTGGATAAACATTCGCATCGCAACCTGTCACTTTATGGCCAGCATCTTTTGCGAGCACCGCTATCCCGCCCATAAAAGTGCCGCAAATACCAAGAATGTGAATGTGCATTGTGAGCTTTCTTTATTAAGCTAAGTTAGGCGCTAACCAGCGCGCTAATTCTTCTTTATTCATGCCGCGTCTCTTGGCTAACTCATTGAGTTGGTCTTCACCAATCTTGTCCACGCTAAAGTATTTAGCTTCAGGGTGTGCAAAATAATAACCAGATACAGCTGCAGCAGGACTCATTGCATAAGAGTCAGTTAGAGTCATGCCAATTTCTTTTACTTGCATGACTTTAAACATATCAGCTTTGACTGTATGGTCAGGACAAGCAGGGTAGCCAGGCGCCGGGCGAATCCCTTGGTATTTTTCAGCAATCAACGCGTCATTACTCAAGTTTTCTTCTGCTGCATAGCCCCATAAATCAGTGCGTACGCGCTGATGTAAATACTCCGCAAAAGCTTCTGCTAAACGGTCAGCTAATGATTTAAGCATAATGCTATTAAAGTCATCGTGTGCATCTTCAAAGCGCTTGAGATGCTTCTCGATTCCTAATCCAGCGGTCACTGCAAACATGCCGATGTAGTCGGCAATCCCAGAGTCTTTTGGAGCAATAAAATCAGCCAAGCATTGATTCGGGCGTGGAATACCATCAATAATAGGCTTTTCAGTTTGTTGGCGCATGCCATAATAAGTGAAAGCAACTTTGGTGCGATGCTCATCCGTGTAAATTTCAATGTCATCTTCGTTGACACTGTTTGCAGGTAAAAGTGAAACAACACCATTGGCTGTTAGCCAACGTCCTTCAATCATTTTTTTGAGCAGAGCTTGCCCGTCTGCAAATAATTTTGTCGCTGTTTCGCCTACGAGAGGATCTTTGAGAATTGCTGGATAAGCACCTGCTAAATCCCAAGTTTGAAAGAATGGACCCCAGTCAATGTATTGGGCAATTGTCGCCAAATCAATATTCTCTAATACGCGCCGTCCGATAAATTTCGGTTTTACAGGAGTATTTTTTCCAGTAAAGGTAAGTTTAGCTTTATTTTTTCGGGCATTCTCAATTGATAACATAGGCACGCCTTTTTTGTTGGCGTGCTGATTGCGAGCGCGTTCATAGTCTGCATTTAACTCAGCAATATAAGCATCACGTTGTTCAGGGGTCACTAAAGACTGCATCACAGCAACTGAACGCGATGCATCTGGCACATACACCACCGGACCATCATAGTGCGGCGCAATTTTTACCGCTGTATGTGCACGAGATGTTGTAGCACCACCAATGAGTAATGGGGTTTTGAGGCCTCGGAAATAGGGGTCACGTTGCATTTCTCGAGCAACATGCGCCATTTCCTCAAGTGATGGTGTGATTAATCCAGATAAGCCAATAATGTCTGCATTTTCAGCTTTGGCTAGTGCCAATATTTCTGAGCATGGCACCATGACACCCATGTTGACTACTTCGAAGTTATTACATTGCAATACAACTGACACGATATTTTTACCGATGTCATGTACGTCACCTTTAACGGTAGCAATTACCATTTTGCCTTTTGGTTTTGCTGCAACGCCTGTTCGTTTCTCTTCTAAGAGTTTCTCTTCCTCAATAAACGGAATGAGATGAGCAACCGCTTGTTTCATCACTCGTGCTGATTTCACGACTTGCGGTAAAAACATTTTTCCTTGACCGAACAAGTCTCCCACGATGTTCATGCCATCCATGAGCGGACCTTCAATCACGTGAATTGGGCGACCACCATTTTTTAATGCCTCAACACGCGCCTCTTCAGTATCTTCATTAATAAACTCTGTAATGCCGTGAACTAGTGCATGCGCGAGTCGTTTTTGAACGCTCACAGGGTTATCAGGCGTGCCGCGCCATTCAAGCGTCGCAGCTTCTTTTTTACCCCCGGCCGTTAGTGTGGCAGCCATTTCAATCATGCGTTCAGTTGCATCAGGGCGGCGGTTCAATACGACATCCTCAACACATTCTCGCAAGGTTTCTGGAAGGTCATCATAGATGCCAATCATTCCAGCGTTCACGATACCCATCGTCATGCCAGCTTTGATGGCATGATAGAGGAATACAGTATGGATGGCTTCTCGAGCAGGCTCGTTGCCGCGGAAGCTAAAACTTACATTAGAAACCCCGCCGGAGATTTTTGCATGCGGAAGATTTTCTTTAATCCAGCGCGTGGCATTAATAAAATCAACTGCGTAGTTATTATGTTCATCAATACCGGTTGCAATTGCAAAAATATTTGGGTCAAAAATGATGTCTTCAGCTGGAAAGTCTAATTTGTCGACTAGTAAGTCATAGGCACGTTTGCAGATTTCAATTTTACGTTCAAAAGTATCTGCCTGGCCTTTTTCATCAAATGCCATGACAATCACCGCAGCGCCATAACGCATACATAGTTGCGCTTGACGTAAGAATTCACTCTCGCCCTCTTTCATTGAGATTGAGTTAACAATTGCTTTACCTTGTACGCACTTAAGTCCAGCCTCAATGACGTCCCATTTTGACGAGTCGATCATAATTGGCACGCGGGCAATATCCGGCTCTGAGGCAACTAAATTCAAAAAGTGTGACATGGCTTTGATGGCATCTAGCATGCCCTCATCCATGTTGATATCTATGATTTGTGCACCGTTTTCGACTTGTTGACGTGCGACTTGAAGTGCATCCTCAAATTGCTCATTAAGGATCATGCGTGCAAATGCTTTTGAACCGGTCACATTGGTACGCTCGCCTACGTTAACAAACAAGGAGTTATCATCGATGACAAAAGGCTCTAGACCTGAAAGTTTGGTCGTTTTTTGAATCACAGGAACTTGCCTTGGGGCCACTGTTTTGAGTGCCTCGGCAATAGCTTTAATGTGTGGTGGTGTTGTTCCGCAGCAGCCCCCAGCAATATTAATAAAGCCGCTTTCGGCAAATTCTTTCACCAATGCTGAAGTGTCAGCTGGCTTTTCATCAAACCCAGTATCAGACATCGGGTTAGGCAGACCAGCATTCGGATAGATACAGACAAAAGTATCGGCAATTTTTGAAAGCTCTTGTGCATAAGGGCGCATCAATGCAGCGCCAAGGGCGCAATTTAAGCCAATGGTTAGAGGCTTGGCATGGCGAACAGAATTCCAAAAGGCGGTGACTGTTTGACCAGATAAAATACGACCAGATGCATCGGTCACAGTGCCAGAAATCATGAGGGGTAAGCGTTTTTTACTTTCCTCAAAAAATGTATCAATGGCAAACAGGGCTGCTTTACAGTTAAGCGTATCAAAAATGGTTTCAACCATTAAGATGTCTACGCCGCCCTCAACCAATGCACGTGTTTGCTCCAAGTAGGCAGTCACAAGCTGGTCAAATGTGACGTTTCGAGCTGCTGGATCGTTTACATCAGGTGATATAGAAGCGGTTTTAGGCGTAGGACCTAATGCGCCTGCAACAAAGCGAGGTTTATCCGGACTGCTGTATTGATCGCAAGCGGCACGAGCTAATTTTGCTGAGGCCAGATTCATCTCATAAACGAGATGCGCCATATGGTAATCATCCTGCGCAACACTGGTTGCACCAAATGTGTTGGTTTCAACAATATCTGCCCCAGCCGCTAAGTATTGCTCATGAATTTCTTGAATAATTTGAGGCTGTGTCAGGCTAAGTAGTTCATTGTTGCCTTTTACAAAAAGCTCGCGTGTAGTCTCTATAGGGGTTGGATTATGATTTGCTCCGCAACCACATGTATGGCCTTTATTGCAAAACTCTGTATCACTCGGGCCTTTGAAATCTTTGAAACGACCATTCACTCCGCCACGGTAATCTGATTCGGTGAGTTTATATTGCTGAATCATTGTTCCCATCGCACCATCTAGTATGAGAATACGCTGGGCTAATAAATCGCGCAAAATTTGTTCTGTTGCAGAAACTTTTATCATGTAGATTTTTATTGCCTTGCGGCGAAGATCATATATAGACCAACATTATAGAGCAAACTCCCAACTCTCTATAGTTCGCCAATGCACTAAATGTGTTTGTTGCTCAATGCTCTTTATTGGAGCGACAAATTAAATAATGCGCTCTATATTGATGCGTAACTACTTTATTTCTTTTTCGAGAGCATCAATTTTCTTTTCTAATAAGACTAATTTTTCCTGTGCACGCCTCAACACTTCAGTTTGAACATCAAACTCTTCGCGACTGATAAGCTCCATTTTGGTGAATGCGCTCTGTAATAGTGCGCGAATATTGTGCTCAAAATCATTAATTGGGGAGTTTGACAGTGCTTCTCTAATTTTATTTGATAAGTCTTCAACGATTTCAATGTGTTTCATGGCTAACCTCAAATGTTTAGTATGATTCTATCAGTTATTGATTGTATGCGAAAAATAGTTAGAAAATACATTTTAAAACAATAGGATGGATTTTATGGTGAGCTGGCTTATTAAGTTGGCATTAAAACTGCTTAGAATATTCAAATGATTTTTTATCCTAAAATTCAGACTTTTCTAAAAGTTGGCACGCCTGTTGCTTTAGTTCTCATGTAGAAATTCGTTTTTATATTTTTTATTATTAAACAAGAGGAAGAAAATAATGCGTAAATCTTTAATAGCAATTGCTGTGTTAGGTACCTTAGGTTCTGCGTTAGCTTATGCTGATGAAGCGCCTGCAGCTGATGCAGCCGCAGCGCCAGCGGCTACCGCGCCTGCTCCAATCGTTTTAAATGGCCCTGGTATGAACTATCCATTAGTGGGGGCAGCAACACCATTAAGTTTTGATATGGGTGGCCCAGTGGGTAAAGTATATGTTTCTGGTGCATTAACTGGTATGGCTATTACTAGTGACGGCAATTCTAAAACCGCACTTCCAGGATCTATTAATAAAAACTCAACTGCTGATATCACTAATGCACAAGTCATCTTGCAGAAGATTGATGGCCCTGTTCAGTTTTATATCCAAGCCGGCGATTACTCAATCCCTGTGCTTGGTCAAGGATACCTTCGTGCTTCACATCAAACTGAAGATTCTTTTGGCTTGGTGCCGACAGCGTATGTTAAGTTAGTTCCAAATGACACGTTCTCATTCCAAGTTGGTAAATTGCCGACGCTTTTGGGTGCTGAATACACATACACATTTGAAAACACAAACGTTCAACGCGGCTTACTCTGGAATCAAGAAAACGTATTTACACGTGGCGTTCAGGCAAATTATGCAGCGGGTCCTGTAGCAGCGTCTGTTCAAGTGACGGATGGTTTTTACTCAAAAGACTATAGCTGGTTGACTGCTTCTGTTGCCTACACCATTAACGAAAGTAATTCGGTATCAGTAGTGGCGGGTGGTAATTTGGGTAATTCAAATTACAGCAATTATTACACTACAACCCCAGAGCTAAATAACAGTCAAATTTATAATTTGATTTATAAGTACACTAAAGGTCCTTTGACAATTCAACCTTATTTGCAATATACAAATGTTCCAACAGGCTCTACTAGTAATGGCTATTTGGATCATGGTGATACATGGGGCGGTGCTGTGTTAGCTAATTATGCTGTGAATGATTTGGTGAATATTGGTGCGCGTGCTGAGTACATTAAATCAAGTGGCACAGCTAATCTTTTAGGCTATGGAGCAGGCACTGGTGCTTGGTCATTAACAGTGACACCTACTTATCAAGTTAAGAATTACTTTGTACGTGGTGAATTATCATATGTCAAACTTGACTCATTTAGCTCTACTAGCCAATTAGGTTTCGGTGGTGCTGGTAAAGATGATACTCAAGCAAAGGCCATGATTGAAACTGGTTTCTTGTTCTAAATTTTCGTAATGCCTGCATGGGGCGTTAATGCCCCATGTAATTTTGTCAATGATAGGAGAAAGATATGAAATTAGTATCCGCAATTATCAAGCCATTTAAGCTTGATGAAGTTCGCGAAGCGCTTTCAGCGATTGGCGTGCAAGGCATTACAGTGACAGAGGTAAAGGGTTTTGGTCGTCAAAAAGGCCATACAGAGCTTTATCGTGGTGCTGAATACGTTGTTGATTTCTTGCCTAAAGTAAAATTGGAAGTTGCAATTGATGATGGAATGCTTGATCAAGTGATTGAGGTAATTGAAAAATCTGCGACGACTGGAAAAATTGGTGACGGCAAGCTATTTGTTTTCGATCTCGAACAGGTTTACCGTATTCGTACCGGTGAAACTGGTCCAGCAGCGCTTTAATTAGGGGATGAACATGAAAAAACTACTTACTACATTAGCGTTGGTTAGCGCTTTAGGTCTTGGGATCTTTGGTGTTTCAGCAACGACTTACGCAGATGATGCGGCTGCTCCAGTAGCAGCAACTGCCACTGCGGATGCAGCACCCGCTGCAGATGCAGCTCCGGCTGCTACAGCAACTGATGCAGCAGCACCCGCTGCAGCCACCACGCCAGCACCAAACAAGGGCGATACTGCTTGGATGATTGTTGCAACAGTATTGGTCTTATTGATGTGTATCCCAGGCTTGGGTTTATTCTATGGTGGTATGGTTCGCCAAAAGAATATGCTTTCAGTGCTGATGCAGACATTTATGATTACCTGTGTACTCGGTGTGCTGTGGGCTATTTACGGCTATAGTATTGCGTTTACTCAAGGTACTACACCGTTCTTTGGTGGTTGGGATCGTCTATTCCTTGCTGGTATGACACCGGATTCTGGTGCTGCAACATTTAGCAAGGGCGTATATATTCCAGAATATCTATACATGGCATTCCAATTAACATTTGCTGTGATTACTCCAGCATTGATTGTTGGCGCATTCGCTGAGCGTATGAAATTCTCTGCAATGTTGTTCTTCATGGTTCTTTGGTTTACTTTCTCTTACTTGCCAATTGCTCATATGGTGTGGTTCTGGTCTGGTCCTGATGCTTTCACATCTGCTGATGCAGGTGCAAAAGCAAACGAATTGGCTGGTTACTTGTTTAATAAAGGTGCACTAGACTTTGCAGGCGGTACAGTTGTTCACATTAATGCTGGTATTGCTGGTTTGGTTGGCGCACTAGTATTAGGTAAACGTCTTGGTTTTGGTAAAGAAGCAATGCCTCCACACAGCGTAACAATGACAATGATTGGTGCTTCACTATTGTGGGTGGGTTGGTTCGGTTTCAACGTAGGTTCAAACTTAGAAGCCAATGGCGCAGCTGGTCTTGTGTTTGCAAATACATTATTAGCAACTTGTGCAGCTGCAAGCTCATGGATGTTTGTTGAGTGGTTCTTTAAAAGCAAACCATCTATGTTGGGCGGTGCATCAGGCGCGGTAGCAGGTTTGGTTGCAATTACTCCAGCATGTGGTTTTGTTGGTCCAATGGGTGCGATTGTTCTAGGTTTGCTAGTTTCACCTCTGTGTTTTGGTTTCGTAACAAAAGTGAAAAGCTTCTTTGGTTATGATGACTCACTAGATGTGTTCGGTGTTCACTGCGTTGGTGGTATCTTCGGTGCCCTAATGACAGGTATCTTGGTAAACCCAGCACTAGGTGGTACAGGGGTATATGACTACGTAGCAAATGCTGTTGCTCCATACGATATGGTTGGTCAATTGACTAGCCAAGCATGGGCAGTCGGTGTGACAATTCTTTGGTCTGGCGTTGTTGCTTTCGTTGCTTACAAGATCGTTGACCTAGTGATTGGTCTACGTGTAAGCGAAGAAGTTGAACGTGAAGGTTTAGATACGGCTGAACATGGTGAGCGTGCTTACCATATGTAATTCAGTGGTTTTTAAATCGTAGTAAAAAAAGCGGACAGTAATGTCCGCTTTTTTTATGGGCTCATCCTCTCAACATAGTGCGCTAGAAGATAGATAACTGCGTTAAAATTAGCAAATTGCTTAACTATTTGGATACGCTAATTAATGATTCCCCATCTTACTACCGCGCTTAAAGGTCCATTGCTTGAGCTTGAGAAAAATATTCTCGAGAATATGCCTAAAATTGAGCATTGGTTTCGAGTGCAGTGGCTAGAGCATGGCTCACCGTTTTACGCATCTGTTGATTTGCGTAATGCAGGTTTCAAATTAGCACCTGTAGACACTAACTTATTTCCGGGTGGTTTCAATAATCTAAATCCTGCCTTTTTGTCTTTGTGTGTTCAAGCAGCGACAGTCGCAGTAGAAAAGATTTGTCCTGAGGCTCATCGCTTACTGCTCATTCCTGAAAATCATACCCGTAATACATTCTATTTACGTAATGTTGCAGCACTTGCCCATATTTTGCGTCAAGCAGGGTTGGATGTGCGAATTGGTAGTATTAATCCTGAGATTACAGCGCCGACCCAGATCGAGATTGAACCAGGCCAAACTATTTTGCTGGAACCAGTGAGGCGTGTTAAAAATCGACTCACTTTGGATGGTTTTGATAGTTGTGCAGTCTTGCTTAATAATGATTTATCGGGCGGTATTCCCGATATTTTAAAGGGTGTTGAACAAAATTTGATTCCGCCTTTGCATGCAGGTTGGGCAACTCGTCGTAAATCCGAGCACTTTTCTGCATACAACCGAGTAGCTAAAGAATTTGCTGAGTTTTTAGGGATTGATGAGTGGTTGATTAACCCATATTTTGACACTGCAAACGGTGTCGACTTCCAAGCTCGTGTGGGTGAGGATGAAATGGCGGCAAAGGTTGAAATCTTACTAGCTAAAATTAAACAAAAATACCAAGAATATGGGGTCGAGCAAGAGCCGTTTCTTATTGTTAAAGCGGATGCTGGTACTTATGGCATGGGAATTATGACCGTTAAAAGTCCTGAAGACGTGCGTGACCTTAATCGTAAACAGCGCAATAAAATGGCGGTAGTAAAAGAGGGCATGGAAGTTCATGAGGTAATCATTCAAGAAGGTGTTTATACCTTTGAGACCATTAATGATGCTGTGGCTGAGCCGGTTGTTTATATGATGGACCACTTTGTGGTTGGTGGTTTTTACCGCGTGCATACCGGTCGTGCCATAGATGAAAATCTAAATGCGCCGGGTATGCATTTCGTTCCATTGGCTTTTGATAATCCATGCTCAACACCAGACTGTGCTGATGCGCCAGATTCAGCCAAAAATAGATTCTATGCTTATAGTGTCGTAGCGCGTTTGGCGCTACTTGCAGCTGCAATAGAGTTGGAAGAAAGTGATCCGGAGCGTTTGTAATGCGTATTGCTGTTATTCTAGATCCGCTTGAGAGTCTCAAGTCATATAAAGACACCAGCCTCGCGATCATGCGAGAAGCTGCTAGACGCGGCCATGAATTATTCGTTGCATTCCAAGGCGATTTGTTTTTACGCCAAGATCAGGTGCGATTGCGTGTTCAGCCTTTTAAATTTATTGATGGTAAAAGTTGGTATGAATTAAGTGAGGCTCTCGAAGAATCACCAAAAGATTTTGATGCAGTCCTAATGCGTAAAGATCCGCCGTTTGATAATGAGTTTTTGTACAGTACTTATTTATTGGATTTAGCAGTAAAGCAAGGAGCCCGAGTGTTCAATAACCCTGCTTCTGTTCGCGATTGGAATGAAAAACTTTCAGTCGCCAATTTTCCACAATTTGCACCTGATTTTTTAGTAACGCGTGACAACTCTTTGATTCGTGAGTTTTTACGTGCGCATGAGGATATTGTTGTAAAACCTCTCGATGGGATGGGAGGGAGCAGCGTTTTTAGACTCACCCAACTAGACCCTAATATTAGTGTCATCCTAGAAACGATTACAGACTATGGGAAACGTACTGTGATGGCGCAACGTTATTTGCCTCAAATCACTCAGGGTGACAAAAGAATTATTGTGATTAATGGAGAGCCTCTTCCTTATTCTTTAGCGCGTATTCCTATGGCCGGAGAAACACGAGGTAATTTGGCAGCTGGAGGTACGGGGGTTGCTCAAGTTTTGACAGCTCGTGATTTTGAAATTGCAAGTACAGTTGGCCAAGTGCTTAAAGAAAAAGGTTTGTTCTTGGTTGGCCTTGATGTAATTGGTGCGCATCTCACGGAAATCAATGTGACAAGTCCGACAGGCATGGTGGAACTCGCTGCACAATCGCCATGCAATCCTGCATCTGTTTTCATGGATGCTCTAGAAAATATATAAATCAATGCGATTTTTGGTCTTAATTTTTGCATTAATCTTATCTGCCTGTGGCAAAGATTCTTTGGTGCAAACTAAGGCTTATGTTTTCGGTACGCTAGTGGATATTAGTATTAATGGCGAGAGTGAAAGCAAATCGCATGAGGTGATTGGTCATATTCTTCAAGATTTTCAGCGGCTGCATCATCAATATCATGCTTGGCAGTCAGATAGTGAATTAAGCAAACTTAATCAGAGCTTCCTAGCAGGAAGAACCCCAATCGAGATTAGTCCAGAGCTCACTCAAATGTTGACCCAAGCCAAAACACTATCTAAGCAATCCCAGGGTTTATTTAATCCTGCAATTGGCCGATTGATTGGTACTTGGGGTTTTCAGCGCGATGAATTCATGCCTGTTGAAATTAACGATGCAGCAATTCAAAAACTGGTAAAAGAAAATCCACAAATGTCGGATATTGTGATTAAAGGAACTACAGCATACAGCACCAATCCTTATGTTAAGCTCGATTTAGGCGGCTATGCAAAAGGCTATGCTTTAGATTTGGCGCTCGCTGAATTGCAAAAGCAAGGCGTAAAAAATGCACTCGTGAATATTGGAGGCAACATCATAGCGCTTGGTCAGCATGGCGATAAGCCTTGGCGGGTCGGCATTCAGCATCCTCGTCAGCCTGGTTCTATGGCAACCATTGATTTGCCCAGCGGCTGGGCGATTGGTACATCGGGTGATTATCAACGTTACTTTGAGGAAAATGGTAAGCGTTATTGTCATATCATTGATCCGCGTAATGGGTATCCAGCACAAGGTACGCAAGCTGTGACAGTGCTTTTGCCACCAAGCCCACAAGCCGGGGTATTGTCCGATGTTGCTTCTAAACCAATATTTTTGAGTGCCTCAGATCAGCGTCCGAATGTCGCAAAAGCAATGGGTGTTGATAATTATTTAGTGGTGGATGCAGCGGGTGGAGTGACCATCAGTGCCTCCATGCAGCAGCGTCTGAATTGGTTAATCAAGCCTCTAAAAATCACGGTGCAATGAGGTCATCAGCAATGAAATCAACTAAGCCTTTATGGGGGGATATTTTAGTGGTTTTATTGGCGCTTATTTTTGTGGGATATTTGTTCAAAAGCTTGTGGCACCAAGAGCACGCAGCAAAATTGCAAATACGGCTTGGCGATAAAATTTATGCGACTTATAGTCTTGATCAAAATCGAATGGTCGATATTCAAGGCCCAATAGGTTTGACGCGTATTGTGATTGCCAATGGACAGGTGCGTTTCGCTAGTTCGCCGTGCACGAATCAATATTGTGTTCATCAGGGTTGGCTAAGCCGAAAAGGGCAAGCGGCGATTTGTTTGCCGAACCAGGTGAGCTTGGAATTGTTGGGCGGCGAAAAATCTTTTGATAGCTTGAATTATTAATGACAAATCTTCAAAAAAATAAATGCATCGATATTCAGACGACAGCAGATGACCATCGAATCGCTAAGTTAGCGGCTTTTGCTATTGGATTGCATTTGCTTGAGGCGGTCTTGCCATCACCTCTGCCGGGCGTTAAACCAGGGCTGGCGAACATCGTTACTTTATTTGTGCTTTATCGCTTTGATTTTGCAACGGCTGCATGGGTGAGCTTGCTTCGGGTATTTGCAAGTAGTTTGTTATTAGGTAATTTTTTGTCGCCAACATTTGCGCTCAGTTTGTCTGGCGCATTGTTAAGCTTGGCTGCACTGTTTTTAACGCAATACTTACCACTAAAATATTTTAGTGCAGTCACGTTAAGTGTGTTGGCAGCATTTGCACACATGGTAGGCCAGCTGATCATTGTTCGTTTCTGGCTTATTCCTCATACAGGGGTGGCTTATTTAATTCCAGTTTTTATGGCAGCTGCTTTGGTATTTGGTGTGGTGAATGGTTTGTTAACTAACTATCTATTAAGTTTAAACCCTCCTCAACAACATCAAGACAAAGGTTAAATTAAGCTTTATGTTAAAATAGATCTAAAATTTCTCGGCTGTATCTTTGAATGTAATAGGAGGTTGAAAGTGAGCAAATTTGCACCTGCTTTATTATGGAGTTTGATGCTCACTTCAGCTTTGTCTGCTTGTGGCATTAAAGGTCCTTTATACATACCCGAAAAAAAATATCCACAAAATGTGAGCGCGCCGCATGCCGAAACGCATGCGAAACTGCATCAATTAACAGTTAATTCTTGAGCCTTTTCATGCAACCATTTCAAATGAAAAACGGTGAACTTCATGCCGAAAATTTTCCTTTAAGCAGCATTGCCGCAGAGTTTGGTACGCCGACTTATGTCTACTCAAAAGAAGCGCTCACTTCTGCATTCAAGCGCTTTGATGCTGGATTTGAAGGCACTGACCATTTGGTTTGTTTTGCGGTGAAGTCTAATCCTAGCTTGGCCATTTTGAACTTGTTTGCAAAATTGGGCGCAGGATTTGATATCGTTTCTGGTGGCGAATTAGCTCGGGTGATTGCCGCGGGTGGTGACGCATCTAAAGTAGTTTTTTCGGGTGTAGGTAAAACCGAAGCTGAAATGCGTAGCGCATTAGAAGCCGGTATTTTTTGCTTTAACGTAGAATCTGCAAGTGAATTAGATCGTTTAAATGCAGTGGCTGGTAGCATGAATAAAATTGCGCCAGTTTCATTGCGTGTTAATCCAAATGTCGATGCAAAAACGCACCCATATATTTCGACGGGTCTTAAAAATAACAAGTTTGGTGTCGCTTATGAAGATGCCTTAAGTCTTTATAAAGCAGCTGCAAAAATGCCGAATATTGATATTCATGGTGTGGATTGTCATATTGGTTCTCAGCTCACTGAACTCTCACCTTTCTTGGATGCTTTAGATCGCGTGTTGGCACTCGTTGACCAACTTGAAGCGGTGGGTATTCCTATTCGGCATATTGATGCGGGTGGTGGTATTGGTATTTGTTACGTGGATGAAACGCCGCCAGATTTTGCTGAGTATGCAAAAGCCATGCGTCAAAAAATGGCTGGTCGTCAAGTAAAACTCGTATTTGAACCAGGGCGCGCTTTGGTCGGTAATGCAGGTGCATTGCTGACTAAAGTGGAGTATCTAAAACATACGGAGGCTAAAAACTTCGCTATTGTGGATGCTGCAATGAATGACCTAATGCGTCCTGCTTTGTATGACGCTTACCATGATATTGTTGCAGTAAAACAAACTAATTCAAATTCGCAAGTTTATGAAATTGTGGGCCCAGTCTGTGAAAGTGGCGACTTTTTAGGTCATGACCGTAATCTTGCTTTGGCTCAAAATGATTTGTTGGCTGTATTGTCAGCAGGTGCTTATGGCATGAGTATGAGCTCTAATTACAACACACGCCCGCGCGCAACTGAAGTGATGGTTGACGGCGATAAAGTGTATGAAATTCGCAAGCGTGAAACGATTGCCAGCTTATTTGCGTTAGAGCGTGTGATTGATTAATTAAAGATAAATTTTACGTGCTTGGAGTTGGGTACTCTCCCAGCCCAAGTGCGCGTAGTAACCCAGTGCAGACGTATTTTCAGTATCTACTAATAGTTGTGCCCTTGTTGCCCCTTTGTTTTTAGCCCAAACCAAGGCTTCATCTAAAAGCGCTTTTCCAACACCTTCACCCCTGTAAGCTTCTTTAATCACCATATCTTCAATCCATGCAGATGGACTGCCTTGTGCGGTGGAGATGACAAGTTGTGCGCTTACCATGCCAATGACTTGGCCTGCTTTGTTTTTAGCCACTTTGATGACACCGTTCTCAGTGGCATTGATGAGTAGCGTTAATCCTTTTGTTTGTTTTACCACGTCTGCTTGAAAGTCTGCTTCTATTCCAAATAAAACGCCCAGCAAATCGATGAGCGCGGGGATGTCTTGATTGCTGGCATTTTCAATGACGTAATTTTTGTTCATTCTTATTCGTTATCCAAATCTATTGCTTGAGTATCGTAATGAATAGTCGCTAAAAAGCGGATAGGTGTTTCGATATGCTTCTCTGGCCTATGTGGGACTTCTCCACGAAAGGTTAGGGAATCTCCCGGTTCTAATGTGAACACTTCTTCGCCAACCCGATAGTCCATTTTGCCTTCGAGCATGTGAATAAATTCGGTGCCGGCATGTTCAAAGCTTTGAAATTCCTCACCAGGATCTTCTAACGTAATTAAAAACGGCTCGAATAATTTTTGCGGACCTTGATCGTATGCAAGTAATTGGTAGGTGTGGCCACTCCGAGTGCCGCGCCTGACCACTTCCATGCCTTCACCTTTTTTAACGAACTGGGCAGAGCCTCTTGGCACGTTATAGCCTTGAAATAGCCTAGATAAAGTAACCCCAAGCGCATTTGCGAGTTGCTCTAGATTTTCTAGGCTTGTTGATGAGAGGCCATTTTCAATTTTGCTCAGCATGCCGCGGCTGATGCCTACTTTTTGAGAAACTTCAGCCAGTGTTAAGCCGTTTTGCGTTCGTAATTGATGGATCGTTTGTCCAAGAAATCTATCCAGTGCTTTATTGGTCGTGGCTTGCGGATGAATCGTTGCCACATTGTTATTTTCTGATCCCATGTTGAACCTGTTTTCATTATTTTGTTGATAGTAATTCTACTCGATAAATTTTGTTCACTCCACAAAAGTTTCTTTCAGGTTAAAAAAGTTTAATAAATTCTTGACGGGGTGAGATTCATTTGATGTAATGGAGTCGTAAGTTTCACACAGGTAAATAAAGTTAATCTTTGTTAAGTTTGTTTTGATGTGTGAATCAACCTAATGTTAGGGAAATCCATGGCTTATCAATTACTTAAATATGCCCTCGGAGGCGAATACAAGGAGCCTCGTTTTTTTAGGGATTGTCAGACGCCTAAAAAATCTTATGACGCAGTCATCATCGGCGGTGGCGGTCATGGTTTGGCTGCAGCTTATTATTTAGCTAAAGACCATGGCATTACTAATGTTGCGGTGTTAGAAAAAGGCTATATCGGCGGCGGCAATACAGGTCGTAATACGACGATTGTGAGGTCTAATTATTTAACTCCAGACGGTGTCAATTTTTATGATGCTAGTGTGAAGTTGTTTGAAGGCTTATCTACCGAGTTGGATATCAATCTTTTCTATTCAAACCGCGGTCACTTTACATTGGCACATTCAGAATCTGCGATGCGCACCATGCGCTGGCGAGCTGAAGTCAATAAGCATGTTGGTGTCAAAAGTCGGGTTGTAGGTACAGATGAAATTGCAAAAGCTTGTCCTCAAATGGATTTAAGTTGCAGTGGCAAGTCGCCAATTCAAGGCGCGCTTTATCATGAGCCAGGTTCAATTGCTCGGCATGATGCTGTTGCTTGGGGTTATGCCCGTGGCGCAGATAGCATGGGTGTGGAGATTTTTCAAAACACTGAAGTACAAGGCATTGATATCAAAGATGGCCAAGTACAAGGTGTACATACAAGCCGTGGCTATATTGTAACGGGTAAAGTGCTATCAGCTGTAGCAGGATTTACCCCGCGCATCTGCAAAATGGTAGACCTTAAAACCCCTATCGTTATTCATCCATTACAGGCTTGCGTGAGTGAGCCAATGAAACCTTGGTTAGATACGATTTTAGTCTCTGGCAGTTTGCATGTTTACGTCAGTCAATCGTCACGTGGTGAGTTAGTGATGGGCTCATCTTTAGATCCTTATGAGTTCCACTCAACACGTTCAACGTTCGATTTTGTGGAGGGCTTAACTTCACACATTGTTGATATGTTCCCATTTTTATCCAACGTCAAAATCGTTCGCCAATGGGCTGGGATGGCGGATATTACGCCTGACTTTGCGCCAATTATGGGAATGACTCCGATTAAAGGTTTCTATTTGGATGCAGGCTGGGGCACATGGGGCTTTAAGGCGACGCCGATTAGCGGCAAAACCATGGCACACACTTTAGCTAATGATAAAGCACATGATTTGATTCACTCATTCCGGTTATCACGCTTCGAAGAGTATGAATTAACTGGCGAGAAGGGTGCTGCATCTGTTGGTCATTAAGACAGACACAGAATACGCATCTCAAATTTTTAGAGGCTAAACAGAAAAATGAAACTTCTTAAATGTCCGATAAATGGCACTAGGCCATTGAGCGAATTTATATTTGGCGGCGAGTGGCGCGATATGCCAAATCCAGACACAAGTTCCGATTTGGAATGGGCAAGTTACGTGCATTATCGCGATAACGCACCAGGCATTAAAAAAGAATGGTGGTATCACTCACCGAGCGGCACTTGGTTTATTGCTGAACGCAACACACTGACTGACGAAGTGCTTGCCACTTATTTGTACAGCAATCCGCCAGCAACAAATGTGAAGGAGCAATCAGCATGAGCATGAGATTGCCAAAACAAGTCGGCGAATGGATTAATCGTAATAAGAAAATTAAATTCACATTTGAAGGCCAAGAATACACAGGCTATGAAGGGGATACGATTACTAGCGCTCTGCTAGCCGCTGGGGTCAAGGTGTTAGGCCGTAGCTTTAAATACCACCGCCCACGTGGTGTATTGAGTCTAGCAAATCACGATATTAATGCGTTAGTCACCGATGGTGTAGATACCAATATTCGTGCAGACGTAACACCCCTGACTGACGGCATGCAACTTAAAGCGGTTAATACAGATGGTGGTGTGATTAAGGATAAGCGTAAATACATCGACTCTATCTCTCCGCTTTTGCCAGTTGGTTTTTACTACAAAGCATTTCATAAGCCAGCAAGGCTATTCCCATTTTGGGAAAAAGTGATTCGCAAAGCTGCGGGGTTGGGCATTGTTAACTTCAATTATCCACGTATTAATAAACGCAAACTTAATGACTTCTGCGATGTGTTGGTCATCGGCGCAGGTCCTTCAGGATTGAGTGCAGCACTCTCCGCTGCATCAAATGGATTGAAAGTCATTTTGGTCGATGAGAATCAGCATCTTGGCGGTAGCCTTACTTATGACTTTGCTGGTGAAGTAGCCAGCCGAAAAACTCTAATAGATTTAGTGGAAAAAGTATCTGCATCGTTAAACATTAAAGTCTATGCGGGCGCTTATGCGGCAGGTTATTACCAAGACCACATGGTGCCTGTAGTTAGAGCCGATGGCATCACAAAAGTGCGCGCTAAAGCCGTGATTGCAGCAACTGGTGCTTTTGAACAGCCCCCTGTATTTCACAATAACGACTTGCCTGGCGTAATGTTAGGGTCAGCTGCGCAGCGCATGATGTATCGATATGGTGTGAAGCCATTTAACAAGGGCGTTATCGTCACTGCAAATGCCTATGGTTATCGTGTTGCACTAGATTTGCTTCAAGCAGGCGTCAATGTTTCAGCGCTTGTTGATATGCGTGCAGAAGACAAACAAGATGCTCATGCACTTGAATTGGCGAACAAAGGCATACAGATTTATAAAGGTTATTGTGTATATGAAGCGTTGCCATCAAAAGGAAAGCTTGGTGTTGTAGGTGCGCTTGTTTGTCCTTATGACCCACTAACGGCAACTGCCGATGTCAAGAAGGCAGTTAAGTTGGAATGCGATGGAATTGCCATGAGTGCTGGTTGGGCACCTGCTGGTGCACTTTTATATCAATCAGGCATGGGTGTTGTTTACAACAATGACATTCAGCAATTTGTACCTAACCGTTTACCCAAAGGCGTGTTCGCTGCGGGTCGAGTAAATGGCGTATTTGACCTTGAAGCCAGAGTCAATGATGGTTTACGAGCTGTTGCTGAAGTTGTAAATTTTTTGGGTGGGGCAGTAAAAGCTTTGTCTGTTGAGACTCACAAAGGCCCCTCACCTAGTCATCCTTATCCGTTTGTTCATCATCCTAAAGGTAAGAACTTCGTCGATTTTGATGAAGATATCCAAATTAAGGACTTCATTAATGCGGCAAAAGAAGGCTTCGATAACATCGAGTTGATGAAGCGCTTTACCACAGTCGGGATGGGGCCTAGCCAAGGCAAACATTCGAATATGAATGCCATTCGCATTTTGGCCAAAATTCGCAATTTTCCTGTCGAGAAAATTGGCTCAACAACTGCGCGTCCTTTTTTCCATCCAACGCCAATGGGTCATTTGGGTGGGCGTAGTTTTCATGCACACCGTTTAACGGCTATTCATGCTTGGCATCAAGCGGCAGGTGCGGCATTTGTAGATGTTGGTGCTTGGTCTCGTCCAGCTTATTACCAAAAGGCGGGCTTAAGTAAAGAAGAAACCGTACAACAAGAATCGCTAGCTGTAAGGCTATCGGTCGGCATGATTGATAGTAGCACCTTGGGTAAAGTTGAAGTTTGTGGGCCAGATGCAGCCGAATTCCTAGAACGTTTTTATACGGGCATTTATGCCGATCAAAAAGTGGCCCGTTCTCGCTATGTGATGCTACTAGATGAGCTTGGAGTGATGGTTGATGACGGCATCGCAACGCGCCTTAGTCAGGACAAGTTTTTTGTCACGATTAGTACAGCAAACGCACCTATGGTTTATCGTGAAATGCAACGTTGGTTACAAGTCTGGAAGCTGAATGTGACGTTAATTAATGTCACTAGCGCTTATGGTGTAATTAATGTCGCAGGGCCAAAAGCGTATCAAGTGTTGAGCAAGTTAGTCAGCATTGATTTGTCTGAAGATGCCTTGCCTGTAGGGCGCTCAGCCGAAGCTGAAATCAGTGGTGTGCCAGTCCGTATTGTTCGAGCCGCATTTGTGGCGAAACAAGCTTACGAAGTTTATATGCCAACGGGATATGCCTTGAGCGTATGGAAGCTTTTATTGGAATCTGGAAAAAATGAAGGGATCCGTCCATTCGGAACAGATACACAGCGTTTGCTTCGTCTAGAACTCGGTCATCCCTTGCCTGGTATCGATACCGATGGCTTAACCAATCCATTTGAAATGCGCGCTGACCAAGCGCTTGAGATGGGTAAACCATTCTTTATTGGAAAACGCAGCTTAGAAATTATCTCCAAAAAACCGCTTAATAAAGTATTGGTGCCTTTTGTATTAGCTGCTGACTATAAAGGGGAAATGCCACAAGACTGTAATTTGGTTATTGAGTCTGGCGTGATTAAAGGCCGTGTGACCAGTATTGGTTTTAGTCCATCAGTAGGCTGCGTTGTCGGTTTAGCTTATGTGGCGCCTCACCAAGCCGAGCTTGGCAGTGTTTTTGAGATTCGGACTGACAACGGAAAAACTGCTAAAGCAACCGTGGTGCAAGCGCCGTTCTTTAATGTCGAATAAAGGATATCAATATGACTGAATTGATCAAAACTAGCCCTCTGAGTGATGCACAGAAAATGATGAAACCATTGATGGGCTCTCATCGAGGCATGGAAGTTGCATTGAGTTTTGAAGGGCCAAAGGCCGAACAAAAACATAAAGCAATACTAGGAGTGACCGATGTTAGTTGTTTTGCGCGATTTGGTATTAAAGGCGCTAAAGCAGGTGAGTGGTTGGCGCAGCAAGGCATTAAAACGCCAGAGGCTCTTAATACATGGGTGGAAGGTGCGCCGGGGACTTTAGTGCTTCGTTTAGGGATGAGCGAGTTTTTAGTTGAGGACCAATTAATAGGAAAGGCGTGCGCAAAATTACAGGCGTTTGATCAAGCCAATATTCAATCTGCTTATCAAGTGGTAAGGGCAGATGCGGCATTTGTCTTGGGTGGTAGCGAAGTCCTAAATCTTTTGGCTGAACTGTGTGTATTGGATCTGCGAGATTCAGCACTGCCAAGCAACTTTGTTGTAATGACGCAAATTGCGGGAATTTCAGCCACGCTAATTCGTGAAAGTTTATCTGGTGAGCAAGTTTATCGCATTTGGTGTGATGGCTCATATGGGCTGTATTTGTGGGAAATTTTAATTGAGATTACGCAAGAGCTTGGTGGTGGCGTGGTCGGTTTGACTTGTCGTTTTCAATAAAGCGTTGTTTTTAGGGGAACATAAATGAAATCGTTAGCGGAAGCAAAAAAGTTTTTAGCGGACAACCAAGTCAAGTACATATTGGCGCAGTTTGTTGATATACACGGCGTCGCAAAAGTGAAGTCTGTACCAGCTAGACATTTGGAAGACATTTTGACCGCAGGCGCTGGCTTTGCCGGTGGTGCAATTTGGGGTATGGGCATTGCGCCTAATGGCCCTGATTATATGGCAGTAGGAGATTTGTCGACTTTGTCACTCATTCCTTGGCAACCAGGTTATGCGCGCATCATTTGTGATGGTCATGTCAACGGCACACCGTATAACCATGACTCTCGTGTGGTGCTTAAGAAGCAGATCGATCGTTTAAGTGAGCATGGTTGGACCTTGTACACTGGTCTTGAGCCTGAATTTTCACTTCTGAAAAAGGATGAACACGGCAATATTCATCCTTTTGACGATACAGATACTTTGCAAAAGCCTTGTTATGACTACAAAGGCATCACTCGTCAATCAGCATTTTTGGAAAAGCTAACAGCGTCATTAATCGAAGCAGGTCTAGATGTATACCAAATTGACCATGAGGATGCGAATGGCCAATTTGAAATTAATTATACCTATGCAGACTGTTTGAAGAGTGCTGATGATTACATCATGTTCAAAATGGCCGCGAGTGAAATCGCGAATCAAATGGGCATGATTTGTTCATTTATGCCTAAGCCATTTAGTAACCGCCCCGGCAACGGCATGCACATGCATATGTCGATTGGGGACGGTAAAAAGAGCTTGTTTCATGATGATAGCGATAAAACGGGTCACGGTTTATCAAAGTTAGCGTATCACTTTATGGCGGGTATTTTGGCGCATGCGCCTGCATTAACCGCTTTGGCAGCGCCAACAGTGAACTCTTATAAACGGCTGGTGGTGGGCCGTTCACTAACAGGTGCAACATGGGCACCAGCCTATATTTCATATGGAAATAACAATCGTTCAACCATGGTGCGTATTCCTTATGGTCGGTTGGAATTGCGTTTGCCAGATGGCGCTTCAAATCCATATCTCACGACAGCTGCAGTGATTGCTGCCGGGTTAGATGGTGTTAAATGCGAGTTAAGTGCAGGTCCTGGCACTGCAGATAATTTGTATGACTATTCGCCTGCGCAATTAAAGCAACATGGAATTGGCATTCTTCCTCAAAACCTCAACGAAGCGATTCGTGCTTTTGAAGAAGATAGCGTTATTCGTGAAGCTTTGGGTAGTAGCCTTTCAGAGGAATTCATTATGTTGAAAGACATGGAATGGGTGGAATACATGCGCCATGTTTCAGATTGGGAAATCAAACGTTATGCAGAGTTTTTCTAAAATCAAATAACAAGAATTTAGTTCGTTTTAAGGAGATTAAGATGTGTGGAATTGTCGGATTATTAGTTAAAAATCCAAAAATGCGCGCCAATATTGGTGAGCTAATGTTGCCGATGTTGATTGGCATGACAGAGCGTGGCCCTGACTCTGCTGGTTTGGCAGTTTTTGGTGCGGCAGTTGGTGCGGATGAACGTAAATTTAGCCTATACACTGGCGAGCTAGATTTTAATTGGCAAAAACTTTCCCATGATTTTTTGACGCACTTAGGTAGCAAAGTCATTAACTTTGCACAAAAAGCTAATCACGCTGTACTTACAACGCACCTTGAGCCTGAGACCGTGAAAATATGGCTAAAAGAGCATTATCCGCAAGTGCATTTATTAGCTATTGGCCAATTAATGGATATCTATAAAGATGTTGGCACGCCAGCGGAAGTGGCAGCGCGCTATGACTTTAGCCAGTTGAGCGGTAGCCACTTGGTTGGTCATACGCGCATGGCGACTGAATCTGCTATTACCCCAGCACATGCTCACCCATTTACAGCAGGTCAAGATTGGTGCTTGGTACACAACGGTTCACTTTCAAATGCACCCAGCCTTCGTCGCAAACTTCAACATGAAGGTATTTGCTTTGAAACCGATAACGACACTGAAGCAGCTTGCCGTTTCTTAGAGTGGCGTATGCGTGAAGGTGACGACTTGAAGACGGCTTTAGAGCATGGCTTTGAAGAGCTGGATGGTTTTTACACACTATTGATGGGCACAAAAGACCAATTGGCCCTTGTGCGTGATCCATTCGCGTGTAAGCCAGCAGTGGTAGCTGAGCATGATGACTACGTCGCAATTGCTTCGGAATTCCGTTCATTAGCACATTTGCCTGATATCAAAAACGCAAAAGTGTTTGAACCTTCACCAAAGGAGATGTACGTATGGAAAGTCTAAAATACGATTTGGCCAAGATACCATTGCGTGAGGTCAACCAATTTTTACATAGCGATGCAAGTCTATTAAACGGTAAGCATATTGAGATTAATAATCCAAACGGCGCGCATAACATTGCAGTTGGTTTGAAATCAGAGGCAATAGTGACCATTCATGGGCATGCAGGCTATTACGCTGCTGGCATGAATCAAATTGCAGATGTCACAATTGAAGGTAGCGTGGGTTCGGGCGTTGCTGAAAACATGATGTCAGGTCGTGTGCATGTTAAGGGCTTTGCTTCTAACGCAGCAGGTGCGACAGCTAATGGTGGCTTGTTGGTGATTGATGGCGATGCAGGTTTACGTTGTGGTATCTCTCTTAAAGGGGCTGATATTGTAGTTGGAGGCTCAGTTGGTAGCTTTTCTGCATTTATGGCGCAGGCTGGCAATATGGTCATATTGGGCGATGCAGGTGAAGGCTTGGGCGACTCCATCTACGAAGCGCGTTTGTTTGTGCGTGGCAAAGTTATAAGTTTAGGTGCTGATTGCGAAGTTAAAACCATGAGCCTAGAAGATCGGAAAATCCTTGTGGATTTACTTGAGCGTTCAGGTCATGGGGATGTCAGTCCTGAAAGTTTCACGCTTTATGGCTCAGCCCGTACTTTATACCACTTCAATGTAGCTAAATCAGGAGCTTATTAAAATGAGCGATACTCCTAACAAAATCCCTCAAACGGAACCACATCAATCAGCGACGTTTGATAAATTAACTAACTCACAAATTCGCCGCGCAGCTGCCACAGGCATTTACGATATTCGTGGTGGTGGTGCAAAGCGTAAGTTGCCACACTTCGATGACCTCTTGTTTCTTGGGGCATCAATGAGCCGTTATCCACTTGAAGGTTATCGTGAAAAATGTGGAACAGATGTTGTACTTGGAACACGTTTTGCTAAAAAACCGATTCATCTTAAAACGCCAGTCACTATTGCAGGGATGAGTTTTGGTGCACTCTCTGCCCCGGCCAAAGAAGCTCTGGGCCGTGGCGCTAGTGCAGTCGGCACATCGACGACAACAGGGGATGGTGGCATGACGCCTGAGGAGCGTGGCCAATCTAAAACATTGGTTTATCAATATTTGCCTTCACGCTACGGCATGAACCCAGATGATTTACGCAAGGCTGATGCGATTGAGTTGGTCGTGGGACAGGGTGCGAAACCAGGTGGCGGCGGGATGTTGCTTGGACAAAAAATTAGTGCGCGTGTTGCAAAAATGCGTTGTTTGCCAGAAGGTATTGACCAACGTTCCGCGTGTCGACATCCAGATTGGACTGGCCCAGATGACTTGGAAATTAAAATTGCTGAAATTCGTGAAATTACCGACTGGGAAAAACCAATTTACGTCAAAATTGGTGCGACACGTCCGTATTTTGATGTGGCACTTGCAGTCAAAGCGGGCGCTGATGTAATTGTTCTAGATGGTATGCAAGGAGGTACTGCAGCGACTCAGGAAGTTTTTATTGAGCATGTAGGTATTCCAATTCTTGCGGCTATTCGTCCTGCTGTTCAATCACTTCAAGATTTAGGCATGCATCGCAAAGTACAGTTGATTGTCTCTGGCGGTATTCGTAATGGTGCTGACGTTGCAAAAGCTTTAGCCTTAGGCGCAGATGCGGTTGCTATCGGCACGGCTGCATTGATTGCCCTTGGTGATAATGATCCTGAACTGGAAGCCGAATACAACAAGCTAGGTACAACAGCTGGTGCTTATGATGATTGGCATGAAGGCCGAGACCCTGCAGGGATTACGACACAAGATCCGGAGCTGATGAAGCGTTTGGACCCTGTGAAAGCAGGTCATCGTTTAGCAAATTACTTGACCGTGATGACCATGGAAGCGCAAGTGATCGCACGTGCTTGCGGCAAGTCGCACTTGCATAACCTTGAGCCAGAAGACTTGGTCGCGTTGACGATTGAGGCCTCAGCTATGGCGAAAGTGCCGCTTGCTGGCACTAATTGGATTCCAGGAGAAAGTAAGTTCTAAATGTTGATAAGTAAAAAAGCCGCTTAAATTAAGCGGCTTTTTTACTTGAAGTTACTTTTGATTAATCAAAAATCACTGTCTTATTTGCATACGGCAAAATGCGATTTTCGATGTGCCAACGAACTGCGCGAGATAAAACGATACGCTCTAAATCACGGCCTTTTTGAATTAAATCTTCCACTTGGTCGCGGTGTGAAATGCGGTCAATATCTTGCTCGATAATTGGGCCCTCATCCAACACCTCTGTTACGTAATGGCTGGTCGCGCCAATTAGTTTTACGCCACGCTCAAAAGCGCGGTGATATGGACGTGCGCCGATAAATGCTGGCAGAAATGAATGATGAATATTAATAATGCGTTGAGGATAACGTTTCACAAAATCAGCGGAAAGAATTTGCATGTAGCGGGCGAGCACAATTAGATCGACTTCTGCAGCATCAAATAAAGCGAACTGTTTCGCTTCAGCTTCAGCTTTATTATCTTTAGTTACCACAATGTGATGGAACGGAATCCCGTAGAACTCAGCTAATCGTGCAGTATCGAGGTGGTTGCTGATAATCATGGCAATATCACAAGCGAGCTCACCGCCTTGATGGCGATGTAATAAGTCTGCTAAGCAATGGTCATATTGCGACACCATAATTGCTAAGCGTGGACGTTTTTGCGCAAGTTTAAGTTGCCATTCCATTTTGAAGCGTGAGGCGATATCTGCAAAATGTTCCGCAAAGTTATCCGCATTAATTTTTGAGCCGTTTAGGTCCCACTCTACACGCATTAAGAATAGGTTGTTTTCAGCATCTTGGTGCTGGTCTGCATGCAAAATATTCGCGTCGTGTTGCAATAAGAAATCAGCAATTGCCGCAACAATACCCTTTTGGTCTGGGCAGGTAACAAGCAATGTGGCTGTATTTTTAATGGTGGTCATAAAAAGTGTGGCGCAAATGCGCGCGGCTTTATAAGTAAAGACGCCATTATACCAAGATAAGTCGCGACTGAATAAGTGCATCGCTGCCAAGGTTGTGGTATCTTTTAATTGAGCCGTTTTACACCACTTTTCAATCAATTTTAAGAGCAGTTAAGCACAGTGAAAAAACAATTACCGTATTTCGTTTTATTTTTTGTATTGCCAGTAGTCGCGATGCTTGGATGGTGGGGCTTATTTTCGAGCGCGAGTTTAGAAATTGGCACATCGCCTGCCTATGATTATGTCTATCTTGATGCTGAGGGTCCTTATTCAAAACTCAGCAGCAAACAAAATGAAGTGTTGTTTTATATGAAGCAACAAAACATTGCGCATGGTGCTGCGATTTCAATCGTGTTGACTGACCCGCGTACAACCTCTTATAAGGCGCTTTTAGCGCGCGCAGGCTTTGTCGTTGATCATGCGGTGGATGTCAAAGAGCCATTGAAGTTAGGTCATATTGACCCTCAAAAAGTAGCGATTGCCCAAATTAAAGCGCATCCATTACTTGCTTACGGCAAAACCTATTCTGTGTTGCTTGATTACTGTAAAAAACAGAATATGAAGTTACAACTTCCGACTGTTGAGATTTTCGACCACAGCGTTCTGCGTGTTGAAATGCCTTTAGAAGGCAAAGCTGGCGCTTAATTATTTTCAACATCCCCGGTTTTATTTAGGTTTTTATTTATGGATATCTTACTTGCTAATCCCCGCGGTTTTTGTGCTGGGGTTGACCGCGCGATTATTATCGTTGAGCAAGCGCTGGAGAAGTTTGGGGCACCAATTTATGTACGTCATGAAGTCGTTCATAATAAATTTGTGGTCGATGAACTTAAGCGCAAGGGCGCTATATTTATTGATGAGTTAAAAGATGTGCCTGCTGGTAATACCGTCATATTTAGCGCACATGGTGTTTCTAAAGATGTACGTGCAGAGGCTGAGTCCATGGGCTTGCAAGTGTTTGATGCGACTTGTCCACTGGTGACAAAAGTGCATATCGAAGTTGCAAAAATGCGGGCAGCGAATAAAGAAATTGTGATGATTGGTCACAAGGGGCACCCAGAGGTGGAGGGCACCATGGGTCAATCAGAAACTGGCATGTATTTAGTAGAGTCACCAGAAGATGTTGCTAAGCTTGAAGTGAGCGATCCCAGTCAATTAGCTTATGTGACTCAAACCACGCTCTCAATTGATGATGCGGCGGCCATTGTTGCAGCATTAAAACAGAAATTCCCAGCAATCAGTCCGCCAAAAAGCGATTCGATTTGCTATGCCACCCAAAACCGCCAAGATGCGGTTAAAGTGCTCGCAAAAGATTGTGATTTGGTCATTGTTGTTGGCTCACCCAATAGCTCAAATTCTAACCGCCTAAGAGAAGTTGCGCAAAACCAAGGGGTTGAGTCTTACATGGTCGATAATGCGAGCTATATTGACGCAGCATGGGTGCTTGGTAAAAAGCGTATTGGTGTTTCAGCAGGCGCCTCAGCGCCAGAAGTCTTGGTGAAAGAAGTGATTGAAAAACTCCAGGGGCTGACAAAGGCTGATGTCACTGAATTGCAAGGTGTGGTTGAGAACGTAGTGTTTCAATTACCAAAGAATCTCAAACAGGCTTAGGCTTAAAATAAACTAAAAGGGGCGTATGTAGCGCCCCTTTTAGTTTTAGTGCTGATGTTAAATCTTGCTGAATCGTTCTGGGTGTTTGTCGATATAAAAGGACAATGCCGTAATGCCGACACATGCAATGATGCCTATCGCAATACCTAAGATACCCAGAACGCTCATATTTATTTCTTTAAGTTATCTAAGCTGAAAGCGGTGGTTGGGTTTGCTGCGAGGGTTAGTAAACCACCGACAATCGCCAAGTACTGAAATGGTGATAAGCCTAAAGCGAGTGAAATGAATGTTGCATAAATTGCCATGGCAATCGCTGCGGGTTTAGTTTTAAAGCCTAACATTAAGGCACTGCCGCCAACGAGCTGGATTAAGATAATGAGCGGCGCAAAAATCCCAGGTAAGCCTTGATGACCTAAAGCATTTTGATAGTCTAAATAACCATTTGGGTTATTAAAGAACCCAATAATTAAGGCAATGACTTGTAGCAAGAAAAGCTGGGCCAAAAACACACGTCCTAACGTGCTTAAATATTTGTTCATAAAATTACCCTTAAAAAGAATTTGTGTGCAAAGTATAACCCAGTGGGCAATCTAAGAGAATAAGCGAGATTAGAATAGCGCTGGTCACTTGATGACTTAATTTGCTGATGTATCAAGGCTTGGGTAGAATACGCCACTGAGATTATTTAGTGATTTTTTAGTTCTTTTGATTCACGATTTGTTAACTTTTAGGAATTGACCCATATGTCTAAAATTATTTTTAAAGCGGGCGAAGCCACCGTTTTTTCAGAAGGTAAAGATGTTACTGCTGCGATGCCAGAAATCTTAATCGGCGCAGTTGATGGCCCAGTAGGCACAGCATTTGCTAATATGATGGCTCAAAGCAAAGGCCACACTGCCATGTTTGCAGTGCGTGATATCAACCAATTGGTTCGCCCAGCAACTATGATGGTGCCAAAAGTCACTTTGAAGGATAGTATCAATATCGAACTATTCGGTGGCGTAGTGCAAGCGGCAACTGCGGATGCGATCTTGGATTGCGTAATTGAAGGCATCATCCCTAAAGACCAAGTAAACGATCTATGTATTGTGAGTTTGGTATGGGTTGATCCAGGCTGTGCTGCTTTAGCTAAAGAGGGTAAGTTAGATAAAGCCGATATGTACAAAAACAATTACGAAGCAACTAAATTGGCCATTAAACGTGCATTAAACGATGAGCCATCGATTGATGAATTGATTAAAAATCGTCATACAATTAAACATTGTATGTGGGAAGAAAGCTGGGGCGAAATTTAACTCGCTTTAGTAGTTTGAGCTAACAAAAAAGCAACCAATTGGTTGCTTTTTTGTTGCCCTAATTTTTCGGCTATAACTTATCAATTGGTGGTAATCGCATGATTTTATCAATCACCAATCTTGCCATTGCCCATGCCTTGTCTTCACGCATCATTGCTAACTCTTGCTCATCGTAAGGCAGATAGCGCCCGCCATGTGTGAGCGAGTACCTAACCGAGTTTTCAACCTTCGTGTAGGCTAGCATTACATCTTGTATGCGTTCATCTTTAAAGCGGTAAAGTGATGGCATAGGGTGTTCGAAAAATTAAAAATTAACGCTTCAAGTGTAGCAAAATATTTCGGACAGGTGTTGGGAGTGCAGCGCCGATTGCTTCTTCAATTGGCAACCAAATGGTATTTGGGATATTGGTTTGTCGCGTCCTATTTGTCACGCTTAATGGCTGCGGTAATATCTCTAACTTAAAGTGGGTAAACAAATGTTGAATGCTTTCTAGAGGCTCCTCGGATTCCACTTCTAAGCTAAATCGCCCCAAAGCAACTTCGCTGGCGATCTCTTCCATGCTAATTTCAGGCAAACTCCATAGGCCGCCCCAAATCCCATTGGCTGGTCGTTTTTCTAACATTACCTCATTGCCATCTAATATCAATAACATGGTGGTTTGTTTCTGTGGAATTGTTTTCTTGGGTTTTGATGTTGGCAGCTCTTTAGTTTTATTTTTAGCAAGAGCCTGACAGCTAGCCTTAATCGGACATCGTTCGCATTTTGGTTTACTGCGTGTGCAAATGGTTGCGCCTAAATCCATTAAGCCTTGCGTGTAGGCCACCATATCTTGCTTAGGGACTAACGACTCGGCGAGCGCCCATAATTGCTTCTCGATTTTAGGTGTGCCCGTCCAGCCTTCAATGACAAAGTGTCGAGCCAATACACGCTTTACATTTCCATCTAGAATGGTTTGGTTTTGCTGGAAAGCAAAGGAAGCAATTGCGGCCGCAGTTGAACGACCAATGCCAGAAAGCGTTTGAATTTTTTCAAAGTCTTGCGGAAATTTTCCATCATGATCATCCATGATGGTTTGTGCGGCGTTGTGTAAGTTGCGTGCTCTCGAGTAATAACCTAGACCGCTCCAGTGCTGCAAAACTTCTTCTTGAGTGGCATTGGCTAGACTAGCAATGTCAGGAAAACGTGCCATGAATTTGGCATAGTAGCCAATAACGGCGGTCACCTGAGTTTGCTGTAGCATGATTTCTGATACCCAAATTGCATAAGGGTCTTGTGTGTTTTGCCAAGGCAGATCATGGCGCCCATGAATTTTTTGCCAAGCGATTAATCGCGATGAAAAGTCTGCTAAATTTGACATGCTTTGCTTATTTTTCATCGCGATTTTAATTAAAACCCTAGCAACTTATTCAGTTTCTTTTTGGTTTTGTCTTCAATTGATGTGGGTGCAGGCGTTGCTGCTGGGGGCGATGCTAGATTTCCAGCAATAGCATTCTCGGTTTTAGGTAAGCCAAGGAGAGATTTCACCGTATCGGCTTTCTTACCAAAAGTAAGCGATAACGGCGATGCCAAGCGCAATGCGATACCAAGCAAAGATTTTGAAATCATGTTCTGCAACATAGCGAATTAAAGTTTTAATGGCGACTAATGCCGATAAAAAAGCAGCAATAAAACCGACTAAAAATAATCCCGCATCATCTGTATTTAGTAGCTCTCGATTTTTCAGTAAATCATAACCCGTTGCTGCGAACATCACGGGAATTGCCAAAAAGAACGAGAATTCAGTGGCGACTTGGCGTGAAAGGCCAAAAGACATGCCGCCTAAAATCGTTGCTCCAGAACGAGAAACCCCAGGAATCAAAGCGAGGGCTTGCGCGCAACCAATTTTAAATGCATCAAGCACGGACATCGATTCAATATTAGAAATTTTGGCTTTAAGTGACAATTTTTCGATAAACAAGATAACTAAGCCACCAACAATCAGTGCAATTGCGACTGGAACAGGCTTAAAAAGTGCTTCTTTGATCTGGTGATGAAACTTGAGGCCCAAAATGGCAAGCGGTAAAAAGCCAACAAAAAGTTTTAATGCAAAACGCTGCGCTTGCACATCACTTTTGAGAGTTCGGACAACATTAAAAATTCTGGCATGGTATAGCCAGCACACAGACAAAATAGAACCAAGCTGAATTACGATTTCAAAAACATCGCGTTTTTCTTTACTTAGAAAATTGATAAGGTCACCAACGATAATGAGGTGCCCAGTACTGCTGATAGGCAAAAACTCTGTAGCACCCTCAACCAAGCCTAACAGTAAGGCTTTGAAAAATAGGATTAAGTCCATCGTCACTCCCTAATTAAAATTTCTCTTCGGGTCTTAAATAGCGCCATTCGCCCATCGGTAATTTGCCAAGGGTAACACTGCCAATACGAATGCGTTTCAGACCAAGTACTTTCAATCCAACCAATTCGCACATGCGACGAATTTGGCGTTTGCGGCCTTCTCGTAAGACAAATCTTAGTTGATCTTCATTTTGCCAAGATACTTTGGCAGGCTTTAATTTCACCCCATCTAGAGATAAGCCGTGGTTGAGGAGATCTAAATTGTTATAAGACAGGTCGCCTTCTACGCGCACGAGATACTCTTTCTCAACGGTTGAATCTTCGCCGATTAAATGGCGGGCTACACGACCGTCTTGAGTAAGCACTAACAGTCCTGTTGAGTCAATGTCTAAGCGGCCTGCAGGCGCTAAGCCTTTCAAGAAGCCACGTTGAAACTCTCTCGGTTGCGCGTGATGTAGTAAAGGGTCGTCTTTCCATTGATTATCTGGATGAATTAGCACGATCGCAGGATCGTAACCATCTTCTGCTTGACCAGAAACGAATCCAATCGGCTTATTCAAAATAATCGTCACGATTTCGGATTGGTGCTTTTCAGCATCTTTGCTGATTTCAATCTTGGCGTTCATGGCTACACGACTGCCTAGCTCATCAATAATTCGGCCATCGACTTTTACCCAGCCATTGCTAATCCATTCATCCGCTTCACGGCGTGAACAAAAACCAAGTTCTGCCATGCGTTTTGAAAGTCGTGGGAAATCAGGGTTGCTCGGCAACGGTTTAGGCGCAAACATTGGATTGCTGGCGCGGTCATTATTAAAATCACCCACCTCAAAACCATCACGCATTTTGCCACCCCGGCGCGGTGTGTCGCGGCCTGTATCATCTAGTGTGGGACGTGATTCCTTTGGGCGTGGCGCCTCGTCGCGCAAGCTACCATCGTAACGGTGATTTCGTTGAGACGCTTTTGATTGAGAAATTTGAGTTTGCTCAAGTGCGCGAGTATCGAAACCTTCATTTATAGGCTCAGATTGTGGCCTTACAACAGGCTTAGGTGCAACGGTGCGATCACGCTTACTAGGATCAGTGCGGCGAACAGGCGCTTTAGTTGCTCTTGGGCTGGTGTCGCTAGTCGTTTTTTTTGAGAGTTTTATGGTGGTCAAAATGGGTGCCAAAAGTTTGATTTATATGATGTTGCGTATTATACGCTCTAACAAAACCTGCTTGGTTAATCGACGGATAAATTCGCCAATAAAAAAACCCCACAGAGGTTAACTGTGGGGTTCAATTTACTACAACGATTGATTAAGCCTCGCGACAAATCATTACAAATAGTTTTTAGACTTTTTGATAGACCTCAGAGCCTTTTTTCACAAACTCAATCGACTTTTCTTGCATACCTTTTTGTAACGCTTCTTGTTCGTTCACACCGAGCTTGTCTGCATAATCACGTACGTCTTGAGTGATTTTCATTGAGCAGAAGTGAGGGCCGCACATTGAGCAGAAATGAGCTTGCTTTGCCCCCTCTTGTGGCAATGTTTCATCGTGGAATTCCTTGGCTTTTTCAGGGTCAAGACCAAGATTAAATTGGTCATCCCAGCGGAACTCAAATCGCGCTTTTGATAAAGCATTGTCACGAATTTGTGCCCCTGGATGGCCTTTGGCTAAGTCAGCAGCATGCGCAGCAATCTTATAAGTAATGATGCCAACGCGAACATCTTCTTTATCTGGCAAGCCAAGATGTTCTTTTGGTGTCACGTAACAAAGCATTGCACAGCCATACCAACCAATCATTGCAGCACCAATTCCTGAAGTGATGTGGTCGTAACCAGGGGCGATATCCGTGGTTAAAGGTCCTAGCGTGTAGAAAGGAGCTTCTCCGCAGTGCTCAAGTTGCAAGTCCATATTCTCTTTAATGAGGTGCATAGGCACATGACCAGGGCCTTCAATCATGCATTGAACATCGTGCTTCCAAGCGATCTGTGTCAGCTCTCCAAGCGTTTTAAGTTCAGCAAATTGTGCTTCATCATTTGCGTCATAAATAGATCCAGGACGCAAGCCATCTCCCAATGAGAAGCTTACGTCATAGGCTTTCATGATTTCGCAGATATCTTCAAAGTGTTCATAGAGGAATGATTCTTTATGATGCGCCAAGCACCATTTAGCCATGATAGAACCGCCTCGTGAAACAATGCCTGTCATACGCTTAGCTGTCATCGGTATATATGCCAAACGAACGCCTGCATGAATTGTGAAGTAATCCACGCCCTGCTCAGCTTGCTCAATTAATGTGTCGCGGAAAATTTCCCAGGTTAGGTCTTCAGCTTTGCCATTTACTTTTTCAAGTGCTTGGTAAATAGGCACGGTACCAATAGGCACTGGACTATTGCGGATAATCCATTCGCGAGTTTCATGGATGTTTTTACCGGTAGATAAATCCATCACAGTATCGCCACCCCAACGGGTGCCCCACACCATTTTTTCAACTTCTTCTGAAATTGAAGAACCTAGTGCTGAGTTGCCAATATTGGCATTAATTTTTACCAGGAAATTACGCCCGATAATCATAGGTTCAACTTCTGGGTGATTAATGTTGAGTGGAATAATGGCGCGGCCTCGCGCCACTTCATCTCGGACAAATTCTGGCGTAATAACTTTAGGAATGCTTGCGCCAAAGTCATGACCCTTATGCTGAGTTTGCAATAATTCACTCATGTTCTCACGGCGTTGGTTTTCACGAATGGCGATGTATTCCATTTCTGGTGTAATGATGCCTTTACGTGCATAGTGCATTTGACTAACGTTCATACCCGCTTTAGCGCGACGCGGTTGGCGAGACAGATTAAAGCGCATTTCAGCAAGTGCTGGGTCATTTTTACGCTCCACACCAAAAGCTGAACTTGGGCCGTCTAATTGTTCAGTGTCGTTACGCTCTTCAATCCATTTTGCTCGTAGCGCTGGTAGTCCATTGCGGATGTCAATTTTAACGGCTGGGTCAGTATATGGGCCGGATGTGTCATACACCATCACGGGTGGGTTCTTCTCAGCGCCGAAAGCAGAAGGTGTGTCGCTGAGACTAATTTCACGAAAAGGCACTTGAATGTCAGGGCGTGATCCTTGAACATACACTTTGCGGGAATTGGTAAAGGATTGTTTAGTTGCTGGATCAATCTCAGCGGTTTCGCCTATGAAGTGAGCGAGGTTTTTATCGGTGGCGTTCAATGTCTACTCCAAAATAATTACTACGGAGTAGGGAAGCCATGTACTAGCTTCCCTACGGCGGCATGACCCGCATCAGGTTCAAAGGGTGTGTCTCACTCCAAAAGCATGTTTTTGGAGACCCCTAGCAATGCCGTAAAATTACGCGAAAAACCATGCAAAAGCAAGAGATAAAATGATTTCGCTTCAGTTATAATGAGCGTTACAGATTGATTTAAAAAAGGTTAGCAATGAGTTTGAAACAGGAATCACTACAAGTGAAGCAATCTCGCTTCAATATGATAGAACAGCAAATTCGTCCTTGGGAAGTCCTTGACAGTGCTGTGCTTGATTTGCTCGCTAAACTACCACGCGAGAATTTTGTGCCTAAACAATATATGGGTTTGGCTTTTGCGGATCTGGAAATCCCGCTAGGTGACGGGCAACTAATGCTATCACCAAAAATGGAGGGGCGAATTCTCCAGTCTTTGGAAATTAAAAAGACAGATAAAGTGTTAGAAATTGGCACAGGCAGTGGATACTTAACTGCTTTGTTAGCGCTTCAAGCAAAGCATGTGGATAGCATTGAACTTAATGCAAAAATCAGCAAACAGGCAGCTAAAAATATTGCCGCGCAAGGTATAGAAAATGTGAATTTGGTGGTAGCTGATGGGGTAAATGGTTTACCGACCAATGCGCCTTATGATGTCATTGTTTTTACTGCATCAACCCCTGTTTTGAACTTACAGGTCGAACGTCAGTTGAACATTGGAGGTCGCTTGTTTGTTGTTGTGGGAGAGGCCCCAGCAATGGAAGCAACATTAATTACGCGCATTTCGGCAGAGGATTTTAAAACGGATATCTTGTTTGAAACATGCTTGCCAGCAATTAATAATGCACCGCATGTCGAAAAATTTGAATTCTAAAAAGCATGATAGATAGATATAGAAATTTTAATGGGGATAAATTGCCTTAACTGCTTGATTCACTCTTGTGCATTTAATGCTTAAATTCACAATAATTTTTGAATCTGTTAATCAAGAATTAGATGGTGCTTAATTGGTGTGGAGGGACGATGACGAATTTAGCTTGTATGGCGGATAGTGATCAAAGTCAGCTTGTGGTTGTAGATATGCAAACCAAACTTAGAACTGTCATGCCCCAATGCATTACCAATGTTGTTAATAACTGTGCCCTCTTATTGCAAAGCGCTGCTTTGCTAAAAGTTCCTACTATCTTCACCGAACAGTATCCTAAAGGTCTTGGGCCTACCGTGCCTGAGTTATCTCAATTTATTACGGCTAAAAAAGCAATAGAAAAGACGGCGTTTTCTTGCTGTGGCGAGCCCACTTTTATTCGACAATTATCAGCGGATCATCAACAAGTCATTCTGGTTGGTATGGAAGCGCATATTTGCGTGCTCCAAACAGCTTTTGATTTGTTATCGAAAGGTAAAACAGTTTTTGTCCTTGAGGATGCAGTGATTTCTCGCAATACTGAGAACAAGCGTAATGGACTAAAGAGAATGCGTGAAGCTGGTGTAATTATTAGTAATACTGAGTCTTTGTTGTTTGAGTGGTTGCGTGTTGCAGAAGGTGATGCCTTCAAAAAGATTAGTCAGCTTATTCGGTAAATTTGTTAGTTTTTGCCGGCAAATGTTTTGCGATTAAACTCATTATTTTATGTGTTGCGCCAACAGCGCTTTTACTAAAAGCCAATGCTGCATCGCCCATTCTTTTCCTTGTTTCAGAGTCACTCATCAGCATGGTTAATTTGTTGGCAAGTTCTTCAGAACTGTTTACTCGTCTTGCTGCCCCGGCTTGTACTGCAAAATTGGTCGCATCGCTAAAGTTGTAGGTATGCGGGCCAATTAAAACGGGCTTTCCCATTGCGCAAGCTTCAATCAAGTTCTGTCCGCCAAACGGTAACAAACTTCCACCAATAAAAGCCACATCGCAGGCGGCGTAATAAGTAAACATCTCACCCATGCTGTCACCTAGAATCACGCTACATTTCGGAATGTCACCTGCCACAGTGCCCATTGAGAATTCTGAACGGCGGCAGAATGGAATATTGTGTTTTTTAAGTAAAGTGGCAACCTCATCAAAGCGTTGCGGGTGTCTTGGTACAATTATCGTGAGTAAGTTAGGGATTTTGCTTGAAGCAATTGCTTCAAAAATTAAACTTTCTTCTCCTTCGCGTGTGCTTGCTGCTAAAAATACAGGACGATTTAGGCCTAACAAGCTACGTAAGTGATGGCCGCGCTCTGCATCATCTAAAGGGGGGGTTACATCAAATTTCAGATTGCCCATCACCACTACTTTGCCGGTTTTATCAAGTAATGCATTTAAGCGATTTGCATCTTGCTCAGTTTGTGCTGCAATTGCACTCAAGCTTCCTAACCCCTGTGCTGATAACCTTCCAATTTTTGCGTAGCCACGCGCAGATCGTTCCGAAAGTCTTGCATTCACCAACAGCAATGCAATCCCTTGTGTTTTGCAAGCTGCAATCAAATTAAACCAAAGCTCTGTTTCCAGCAACAAACCTAATGCAGGCTTGTAGTGCTTCAAAAATCGTTTTACAGCACTAGGTGTATCGTATGGCAAGTAGCAGCGAGAGACGCGTGGATATTTTTCATTTGGAAAAAGTTGCTTTCCAGCTTCTCTACCTGTTGGAGTTCCGTGGGTTAGTAAAATTTGGTGTGCTGGATATTTATCTAATAGGCTTTCAATCAGGGGCTTGGCTGCGCGCGTTTCACCCACTGATACACAATGTAGCCAAATAAGAGGTTGGGATACTGACTGGCTGTAGAAGCCGTAACGTTCAGCCCAATGATTTAAGTAGGCTGGCTGTCTCAATCCTCGCCATAAAAGCTTCATGGCAGTGAAGGGTAACAAAATATATAAAAGGGCGGAATATAGTAAACGTGACATATGGTGATTTTCTCACAAATTGGCATTCACAATGCAGTTGGATTTGTCCACAAAACTATTTTTATTTTGGTTAGTGAACGCTCACTAAATGCCAGACTTGTCCTGCTGTTTGAGGTGTTGGTCATGCACCAAAAAAATGCAGTAGAAGTGTAAAAAAATGTTAAATATATTGCTTGACCGACACTACAAAATGGAATAATTTTGCATCTGAGCACAATATATTGTGGTCTGACTAAAAAATGAGCATAAGCGAACACACAAGAGAAAGTGTGAGGAAGTCAGATCAATTACAGAATAAAACAGGGAAGATAATAATGTTACAAGCCGTCAAAACGTCAGAAGAAGCCGCTATGCTAGAAAACAACCAAAAAGAAGTGCCGATGCAATCCGTGTCATTAGATATTTGGGATAAAAAATATCGTCTCAAAACCAAACAAGGTGATCATGTTGATCAAAGTATGGATGATAGTTACTCACGCGTGGCTCGCGCCTTAGCTGACGTGGAAGAAGAAAATAAGCGTGCTGAGTGGCACGAAAAGTTCTTGTGGGCTTTGCGTCGCGGTGCCATTCCTGCGGGGCGTATTACGTCAAATGCGGGCGCCTTAGAGCACAAGCCAGCAACAAGTACGATTAATTGCACAGTGTCTGGCATTGTTGAAGACAGTATGGATGGGATCTTAAGTAAAGTACACGAAGCTGGACTAACTTTAAAAGCGGGTTGCGGCATTGGGTATGAGTTTTCAACGCTTCGTCCCAAAGGTGCTTTCGTGGCTGGTGCAGGCGCTTATACAAGTGGACCGCTTTCATTTATGGATATCTTTGACAAGATGTGTTTCACAGTATCATCAGCTGGTGGTCGACGTGGCGCACAAATGGCAACATTTGATATTTCGCATCCTGATGTGACTGACTTTATAAAAGCAAAGCGCGAAGCGGGGCGTTTGCGCCAATTTAACCTTTCATGCTTAATCACCAAGGAGTTTATGGAAGCCGTTAAAGCGGATGCTGAATGGAAGCTCGCATTTCCTGTGACATCAAAAGAAGCAACGGTTGATGGCTTAGATACCAAAGATGAATCACAAGTGGTGTGGCGCGAATGGCCAATTAAAGACAAATACCTTACACGTGAATCAGATGGCAAAACAGCTTGTCGTGTTTATAAAACAATCAGGGCACGTCGTTTGTGGGATGTCATCATGTCATCAACTTACGATTTCGCTGAGCCGGGATTTATTTTGATTGACCGCGTGAATGAGATGAATAATAACTGGTTTTGCGAAAATATCCGTGCAACCAATCCGTGCGGCGAGCAGCCGTTACCCCCTTATGGTGCTTGCTTATTAGGCTCTGTGAATTTAACTAAATTTGTACGAAATCCATTTACTGATCAAGCAACATTCGATTGGGATGAATATCGTCAAGTTGTTGCTATCTTCACGCGAATGCTAGATAACGTCGTCGAAATTAATGGTTTGCCGCTAGAACAGCAACGTGCAGAAATTGCACGCAAACGTCGTCACGGCATGGGCTATTTAGGCTTAGGGTCAACGCTCACTATGTTGAAGATGAAATATGGTGAAGAGGCGTCTATCTCTTTCACTGAAGAAGTGACGAAGGTCATGGCTGAAACAGGCTGGACAGTGGGCATTGATTTAGCAAAAGAAAAAGGCGCGGCACCTATCATGGAAGAAGAGTTCGTGGTCACTGGGGACATGCTTTCAAAACGCCCCGAGATGGTTAAAGATGGCTTTAAGCTTGGCGATAAGGTCAAAGGCAAGGTGTTAATGGGTATGTATAGCCGCTACATGCAACAGTTCCCAGAAGCATTGCGTAAAGAGATCGCCAAAACTGGTGTGCGTTTCAGCCACCACAGCTCAATTGCACCAACAGGCACGATTTCACTTTCATTAGCGAACAATGCAAGTAACGGTATTGAGCCATCATTTGCTCACCACTACGCACGTAATGTGATTCGTGAAGGGAAGAAGTCAAAAGAGAAAGTGGATGTATTCTCCTATGAACTCTTGGCTTACCGTGAGTTAATCAACAATAAAGCAATGCCGTTTAGCGAAGCCGAAGATGAAAAATTACCAGAATATTTTCTAGATTCATCAACCATTCAAGCAAAAGCGCATGTGGATATCCAGGCGGCAGCACAAAAATGGATTGATAGCTCAATCTCAAAAACCATCAATGTACCAACAGATTATGATTTTGAAGACTTCAAAAATATTTATCTTTACGCATACGATAAAGGTTTAAAAGGTTGCACCACTTTCCGATTTAACCCAGAAGCCTTCCAAGGCGTATTGGTGACGGAAAAAGACTTAGAAAATACCACCTATAAATTCACGCTTGAAGATGGCACGGTAGTTGAGGTCAAGGGTAATGAAGAGATTGAATATGACGGTGAAATGCATTCGGCTGCCAATCTATACGATGCCCTAAAGGAAGGTTACTACGGCAAGTTCTAATATTTAAAAACCGTATAACTGAAAAAATCAAAGAGAGAATATCATGGCTATTAAAATAGAAAAGAAAATCACAGGCTTTGGCTTAGTGACAGAAGAAGATAAAGCAAAAGCAGCAGAAGTCAATGCAGCGCCAGTGCAGTCAGCGAATATTGTTCAAATGGGAGAGCCGCTGAGTCGTCCAGATAAATTAGTAGGTAACACCTACAAAATCAAAACGCCAGTGACTGAACATGCGCTATATATCACGATTAACGATGTTGTGATGAACGAAGGCACTCCACAAGAGCATCGTCGTCCATTTGAGATTTTTATCAACTCAAAAAATATGGACCACTTCCAATGGATTGTTGCGCTCACTCGCGTTATGTCCGCTGTATTTCGTAAGGGTGGCGATGTAACATTCTTGGTAGAAGAATTACATAGCGTATTTGACCCAAGTGGGGGCTATTTCAAAAAAGGTGGAAAATATATTCCTAGTCTAGTTGCTGAAATCGGTGAAGTAGTTGAGCAACACTTACAAGAAATCGGAATGCTCAAAAAAGCAGGCCTAGATGAGCATCAACAAAAGTTAGTGGCTGAAAAGAAGAAAGAGTTTTTAGAGAAGCAAGCGCAAACAGGGTCTGAAAACAATGCAGAAGGTTTTCCAGCGGGTGCGCAACTTTGTAAAAAGTGTAATACTAAAGCTGCCATCATCATGGATGGTTGCCTAACATGCCTTAATTGTGGCGAAAGCAAATGCGGCTAATTTTAGCTTAAAATGTCTCAAAATAAATTACCCGCTTCGGCGGGTTTTTTTATGAGTAAAAGATTAGAATAGAAATGTTAGTGCAGTGAATAAGGTAGTAAGTTTGGGTAACCAGATGGATGAGCCGTCATTGACTTAGTGTGACCCTGCCGATATAGATTAAGCGCACTAACACCGTTTAAGTTTTTTATCCTACAAAAAAAGGAACCCGAAGGTTCCTTTTAATATTTAAAGCAATAAATAATGCAGATGAGCAATATCTGTTTTATTTGTTCATTACGTACATTGTTACTTCAAATCCGAAACGCATTTCTGTAGCTGCTGGCTTTGTCCACATGGTAAAGATCCTTAAAAAGGTTTTATGAATGATTTATAATCAGTTCCCATTCTAGGCCTCACATTGGGGCTTGTCGTGGAGAGAGTCATGAAGTGATACTAGTGATTTTCATGAATTGTAAGTCTCAGTCTTGACCTAAAAAAACATACAATAAACTAGAGGCCTAAGTTCAAAGGCCAATCTTAAGTTTAATGCGGCGTAAAATCTGGGTAAGCGCATTTCCATCTAGTTTGTAGTGCTTGTGGAGTGGCTTCTTTACTTCCCAGGTAGCTTTTAGGCCTGCAGGAAATGTGACTAAATCCCCTTTGCCAAATTTTACTGGCTTACCACCCTCAGGAGTGATCACACATTCGCCATCTAAAATGTAGGCGATTTCTTGTTCTGGAAATACCCAAGGGAATACGGACACTTCTTTTTCCCAGGTCGGCCATTTTGTGACATTCAGACTATCGAGTGTGCTTTGTGCTGGTTTTTTCTCTACGACGATGTTTTGCATATATGCCTTTATTAATGGGGTTGTCTAAGGACGTGAAGAGCTATTTTAACTGATAAGCTCAGCAACAAGATTCTAGATATTTTTAATGTTGTCATCGGTGCAGAAATAGGTTTAAACTTTGCTGACAAAGCACTTAAGATTGGCTTAAATTGGAGGTCAGGTATGGATAATAAATACGCACTTGGCAGTACAAAAGTTGCCACAGAACGTCATGAAGCGGTTCATAAATCAGCCGTGCAATCGCGTTCTTGTAAGTTTTGCGAAAGCACACATTTGGTGTTATGCCCAACGATGTGTGACCATAAATGTTCGGAATGCGGTGAGTGGCAGCAGGATGTAGGAAAGGGCTACGCTACGGGAAGAAGTAGCGAATATTAAATCAGCGCTATTTTCCGTGACTGTCTGCTTCTAGATGTTTTAAGTTAAGCTTACGCAACTTAGGTGCCAGTGTAGTGGTGGTGGCCACCACGCCTAGCGTCATTAATCCACCAAATATTACTGATGGGATTAACCCCATTAATCTCGCCATCAATCCAGATTCAAAAGCCCCTAATTCGTTTGAAGAGCCAATAAATAAGCCATTAATAGAGGCTACTCTGCCACGCATGTGATCTGGTGTTGAAAGTTGCATAATAGTGGTACGCAGGACTACTGAAACGCCATCAAAAACACCTGAAAGCATTAGGATTGCAGCGGCAATCCAAAAGTATGGAGTAAGAGCAAAGGTGATAATACACACTCCAAAACCTGCGACTGAGATTAGCAATTTCTTACCAGCATGTTCATAAATCGGATGCTTGGATAAATAAGCGCCGGTAAGAATTGCCCCGATGGCTGGAGACGCGCGCAAAATGCCAAGCCCTTCAGGGCCGTAGTGATAAATATCGTGAATAAAAGCTGGCAACATAGCGACAGCGCCACCAAATAGCACGGCAAACATGTCCAAGGCCTGGCTGCTCAAAATCACTTGATGATTAAATACAAAACGGACGCCTTCAGCAATCCCTGAAAAAATCGCTTTTTCAGTGAAGATTTTTGGTGTGTGCACTATAAGCGTGAGTAGCGCAATGCCAGAAGCGCATGCTAAGACAGCAGAGACTAAGTAAGCTACCTGCAGGCTAGTCCAACCAACCAAAATTCCGCCTATCGCTGGGCCAGTGATTAGACCAAATTGGAATGCAGCGCTACCTATGCTTGCTCCTTTTGCATACTCTGGTCGGGGCATAATGGAAGCAAAAATCGCGCTGTATGTTGGTGCAATAAAAGCGCGCGCTAAGCCTATCAATGCAATTGCACCGTAAATCCAAAGGGTTGGGTCGCCGGATAATTTACCATCGGTAACTGCGTAAACTAACAAAGCAGAAAGCATGAGTGTGAATGATGAACTCACCCCAAAGTTGCGTCTTGAGTAATGGTCTACTGCATAGCCTGCGAATAACGCCGTGCAAAAGTAAGGAATGATTTCAGCTAAGCCAATAAGGCCTAGCGAAAGCGGATCGTGTGTTATTTCGTATAAATGCCAACCCACCACAACTGCCATGATTTGATAGGAAAGTACCATCAATACGCGATAACTGAGAAGCTTAAAGAAGCTCAAATTATGAAGCGGATTAGCACTTTGATGCGCTTTCGGTTGGTTGTGTTTGACCATCAATTTATGGCTGATATTTCTTAAAAGTGACCACTAACACATCTCGATAAGCAGGCTGGGCAGGGTCTATTGGTATGATAGGGGTCACTCCATGCATGCATCGATGATCGTTGACTATCGCAACATCCAAAGGCTCAGTTAGCGTAAAGCTATCTAAATTTTTATGGGCTAAATCGTGCATGGTAGTGGTGCCACTAGAAATGTTTTGGCGTTTTATCATCATGACTAATACAAAATCCACCCCATCTCGATGCACACCTTCCGGCGTTGGTTTACCCAGTGATTTGTCATTTGCCTCAATACGAAATTGATGACATTCAATGTGCCAAGGCGTCATGGGCATCAGTTCACTAAATACGTTTTGGCAAAATTTCAGCACTGATTGCATGCTGTAGCTTTGAATGACACTGGCTTTTATCGGCTCAAAATCGCGCGCAATTCCTCCGTTTAAAGTGTTGTAATCCAAACTTTGGTAATGTGGTTGATGGGGTTCTAGAACGATTGCGCTGGTATTGGACTGTGCGTTTAATACTGCATAACGGCGTCGCCGATACCGCCCGCCATCTGCCATATATTTGTCTAGCGGCATGTCGTTCCAGCTATCAGCAAATTGATTCCAATCGCTCAATGCTTCTGCAGACTGTGCTAATAACCAAGCTTGCATCGCTGCGCTAGGACAAAAGCTAAAGCCTGTTTTTGCAACGGTGTTAAGTAAATCTTCACGCAGTTTGAGTAACGGTTGTGTAGATGCCAAAGTGATATTTTTCCGAGAAGAAAGTGTGCTTAATAAGCGCAAGAGTTAAACCAAGTCCAACATAATAGCGAATAGACTGGGATATATAAAAATAATTTCAGCATTCTTTGTCTTCAATCAAAATATAATGACTTAACAACATGTGTAAATGACAAGGGAAGCTGCGAATGGGCCAGCAATTTAAGTTAATGCGTGAAAAGCGCTTTTTGCCATTTTTCTGTACGCAATTTTTGGGGGCGCTCAATGATAACGTATTTAAAACAGCTTTAATTACCATGGCGGTATTTCACACTGCACAGTTAACCACCCTCAACGGGGCATCGCTTGCTACTCTCTTACCAGGTATTTTTATTCTACCTTTCTTTTTGTTTTCCGCTGCCGCAGGACAACTTTCCGATAAGTTTGAAAAGTCTCGACTCATTCGTTTTGTCAAAATATTTGAAGTGATTTTAATGCTATTTGCTTCGCTTGGATTTTTTCTACATCTATTTTGGCTATTGGTGTTAGCACTATTTATGATGGGGATGCATTCCACCTTATTTGGGCCTCTCAAATACGCTTATCTGCCGCAACACCTGACCGCATCGGAATTAGTTGGGGGTAATGGCATGGTGGAAATGGGTACGTTTGTTGCCATTTTGCTTGGTCAAATGATTGGTGCAGGATTAGGTATGTATCAAGGCGGCGAACTCGTCATTGGTTTAAGTATTCTAAGCCTTGCGATATTGGGTTATGTTGTCAGCAAGCAAATCCCATATTCGCCTGCGGCTGATCCTGGCTTAAAAATTAATTTGAATCCAATTGCAGAAACATCAAGTAATATTGTTTTTGTTTGGAAAAACCGATCTATATGGTTGGGGATTATTGGCATTTCTTGGTTTTGGTTTTATGGCGCAATTTTACTCGCGCAATTTCCTGTATTTGCTAAAGAAGTTCTGCATGGGGATGAAAGTCTGTTTATTACGCTATTGGCGGTATTTTCAGTGGGGGTCGGGGTTGGTTCATTAATGTGTGAAAAACTATCCAAAGGCATCATAGAAATAGGTTTGGTGCCTCTTGGTGCAATGGGCATGATGGCGTTTGGTGTGGATTTATATAATGCAAGCACTGCTGGTATTGCTGATTTGCGATTGCTGGCCGATATTGCTTTGATTGGTTTGTTTGGCGGCATTTATATCGTGCCGCTTTATGCGCAGATTCAATCTCTTGCCCAAAAAACACATCAGTCAAGAGTGATTGCCGCGAACAATATTTTGAATGCTTTGTTTATGGTGGTATCCGCGGTTTTTGCGATGCTTATATTCAAACTAGGTTTCAATATCCCACAACTGTTCTTAATCACCGCGCTGATGACCGCGATAGTAATGATTTATTTGTGTTTACTTCAGCCTGAATATTTTAGACGCATGAAAAGCTGGCGGTTATAGTCACAAGGAATAGGCTAGTTATCTTCACCTAAAGTTGCCAGCATGTCAGCTTGATGCTCTGCCGCAAGTGCGCCAATCAACTCATCCATATCGCCCTCGGTAATTGCATCAATTTTATAAAGTGTAAGGTTGATGCGATGGTCAGTAATACGACCTTGCGGATAGTTATAAGTGCGAATGCGCTCTGAGCGATCACCAGAACCAATCAAGCTTTTTCGTTCGCTAGCAATTTTTGATTGCTGGGCACGAACTTCAGCATCTTTAATTCGTGCAACTAGCACGCTCATTGCTTGCGCCTTGTTTTTATGCTGGCTACGATCATCTTGGCATTCCACCACGATGCCGGTTGGTAAGTGGGTGATACGTACGGCGGAATCGGTTTTATTAATGTGCTGACCACCCGCACCACTGGCTCGGTATGTGTCAATACGAATCTCGGCAGGATTGATCACGACATCGCTGACTTCATCTGCTTCCGGCAATACTGCAACGGTACAGGCCGATGTGTGGATGCGACCTTGTGTTTCGGTATCAGGTACTCGTTGCACACGGTGACCACCTGATTCAAATTTGAGTTTTGAATACGCGCCATGACCTTCAATTTTGGCAATAATTTCTTTGTAACCGCCTACCTCTGATTCGCTTGCGGATACAATTTCCACTTTCCAGCGTTGGCGTTCAGCATAGCGTGAATACATACGAAATAAGTCGCCTGCAAAGAGGGCAGATTCGTCACCTCCTGTACCAGCACGGATTTCTAAGAAGATGTTGCGCTCATCGTTAGGGTCTTTTGGGAGCAGCAGTTTTTGCAGTTCGTTTTCAACGGCCTCTAAAGTTGCTTTGCCGTTTTCAATCTCTTCTTGTGCAAACTCTTTCATCTCTGGGTCGGAGAGCATTTTTTGCGCCTCAGCAATGTCTGCTTCACTCTGTTCGTAGGTGCGGAACTGTTCAACGATAGGGGTGATTTCCGAATGTTCTTGAGTAAGTTTGCGGTAGTTGTCCATGTTTGATGTTGCGCCTTCGCTACTCAGCAGGCGGTTTAGTTCATCTAAGCGCTCGCTCAAAGTGGCGAGTTTTTTAATCATGGATGGTTTCATTGCGATATCTTTGTCTGAATATTAAGTTTTAATTTGGTATAACTGACGCAAAAGCATTTCTAACTGTTCGTGCTCATTCCCTGTGCTATGGTTAAGTGCGTGACTTGGAGCATGTAGAAATTTGTTAGTCAGCGCATTACTTAATGCTTCGATGACTGAAGTAGGGTCTTCACCTTTTGCCAATAATTTTTGCGCTTTTTCGAGTTCAGATAATCGCAATTGCTCAGCCTGATCCCTAAGTGCTCGGATGGTTGGGACGGAGTCGCGTGTTTTCAGCCATCGCATAAAATGCTCTACGCGTTCAGTGATAATTGTTTCTGCTTCAATTGCTGCTTCTTGACGATTGCCTAATCCTTCTTGAACTACTTGAGCCAAATCATCTACAGTGTATAAATAGATGTCATCTAACTGAGCAACCTCAGGTTCAATATCGCGCGGTACAGCCAAATCCACCATAAAAATTGGACGCCGTTTACGGGCTTTGATTGCGCGTTCTACCATGCCAAGTCCAACAATTGGTAATTGGCTGGCGGTGCTAGTGATCACGATATCGAATTCGTTTAAACGCTCAGGCAATTCAGATAATAAAATCGCTTGGCCATTAAACAAATCTGCAAGCTCTTCACCTCGGTCAAGTGTGCGGTTCGCAACAGTGATGCTAGTAGGTTTTTGTGCCGCGATATGCTCAGCACAAAGTGTAATCATTTCACCTGCACCTATGAATAAGACGTGCTTGTCTTGTAAGTTACCGAATAATCGCTGTGCTAAACGCACAGATGCAGCTGCCATTGAAAGTGAGCTTGCACCGATATCGGTTGTGGTGCGAACTTCTTTGGCTACGGCAAAGGTGCGCTGAAAAAGTTTATGCAGTAATGTCCCAACAGTGCCCGCGGTCTCTGCAATTTTAACCGCCTGTTTCATTTGCCCCAAGATTTGTGGCTCACCAAGGACCATGGAATCAAGCCCTGAGGCGACACGGAAAGCATGTTTGACTGCTTCGTCGCTAGGCAAGGTGTAAATGTAGGGTTGGATATTGTCACGCTCTAGCTTGTGATATTGTGCAAGCCAAGCTAAGGCTTGTTCTGGATGAGATGTGTTACAGTAAAGCTCTGTACGATTGCATGTCGATAGAATGGCTGCTTCACGCACGCCGTGCGAAGTCAAATCGCGAAGTGCGTGGGCGAGTGTTTCATTTTGAAACGCCACATTTTCGCGTATGGAAATTGGAGCTGTGGTGTGGTTTACACCAACTGTGAATAATTGCATTTCGCAATTTTCCAGCATCCGGACTTCTTAAGCAAGAAACATAAGCAAGAAAATAGCGTATTGGTCTGTTAATTCATGCATAAATGCGGTTAAAATAAACCTTTTTACTGCATACAGATTCTTTTACATTATGGCTAAACAATTCAGAATTGCTCCAAGTATCCTTTCAGCGAACTTCGCTAAACTAGGTCAAGAAATCACGGATGTGATTACCTCAGGGACTGACCTTGTTCATTTTGACGTGATGGATAACCATTACGTGCCAAATTTAACGATTGGTCCATTGGTTTGTGAGTCTATCCGTGAAATTTCTAAAAATGCAGGTGCTTTAATTGACGTTCACTTGATGGTCAAGCCAGTGGATCGCATTATTCCTGACTTTGCAAAAGCAGGTGCGAACATCATTACTTTTCACCCAGAGGCCTCAGAACATATCGATCGAAGCCTTGCGCTAGTTCGTGACTTGGGCTGTAAATCTGGCTTGGTATTTAATCCAGCAACCCCTCTGCATTATCTAGATCACGTGATGGATAAAGTAGATATGGTGTTGTTGATGTCTGTGAACCCAGGTTTTGGTGGTCAAAAATTCATCCCTGAAACTTTGAATAAATTGCGTGCTGCACGAGCAAAAATCGATGCTTATACCGCGCAAACAGGCCGTGAGATTTGGCTTGAGGTCGATGGCGGCGTAAATGTAGCTAATATTGCTGAAATCGCGCGTGCTGGTGCAGATACTTTTGTTGCTGGTTCAGCGGTCTTTGGCGCTGGTAAGGATACAGATTCTAACCGTTACAACACTATAGTTTCCGAGTTACGTGCGCAATTGGCGACTGTGTAATTTTTAAGGCGATTCAATGAAACAATCTCAAGTGAAGAAAGTGCAAATAAGTTGGCGATGGTGGGCTTAAACCACCTTCGCTGATGGCGATGATTCGCCGACGCTTGCTTTTATCTTTTAAGACTTGGGATTTTTTATGTTACACACACTAAATCAGACAGAATTTAATGCGCTAGCCTCCGAGGGCTACAATCGCATTCCGCTGGTGGTTGAGACCTTTGCAGATCTTGATACACCTCTCTCGCTTTACCTTAAATTAGCTAATCAACCATTTTCTTACTTGCTTGAATCTGTGCAAGGAGGTGAGCGTTTTGGTCGTTACTCCATCATTGGTTTGCCAGCACGAACACGTATTGTGGCACATCGTCGTGATGTAGAAGTGTTGCAAGACAATAAAGTGGTTGAAACGGCTAAAGATGTAAACCCGCTAGACTTTGTTCAACATTATCAAGCGCGTTTTAAAGTGCCTCCTTATCAAGGATTGCCTCGTTTTACCGGTGGCTTGGCTGGTTACTTTGGCTACGATACCGTGCGTTATATCGAGCGCCGTTTGGCTGACAAGGTCATGGTTGATGATGTGAACGTTCCCGATGTGCTGCTGATGGTGTCAGAAGAGCTTGCTGTGGTCGACAATCTTTCCGGCAAGCTTTATTTCATTGTTTATGCAGACCCAGCAGAGCAAGATGCTTATGCTAAAGCAAAAAATCGTTTAGCTGAACTGATTAAGCGTTTACGTCAATCGGTTTCAATTCCTGAAGCGCAAGCACTAAAGAAAGAGCAACCCCAATCGGATTTTGGTGAAGCAAATTTTAAATCGGCTGTTGAGAAAGCAAAACGCTATATTTTTGATGGTGACATTATGCAGGTAGTGTTGTCTCAGCGCATGTCACAACCATTTTATGCACCCCCGCTCTCGCTATATCGGGCGCTTCGAAGCTTAAATCCGTCCCCTTATATGTTTTATTACGATATGGGCGACCATCATGTAGTTGGGGCATCACCAGAGATTTTAGTACGACTTGAAGATGGCACAGTGACTGCCCGTCCAATCGCAGGTACACGACCTCGTGGTAAAACACGTGAACAGGATTTAGCATTGGCTGAAGAGCTATTAGCTGACCCAAAAGAGCGCGCAGAGCATGTGCAGCTCATGGACTTAGGCAGAAATGATGTTGGTCGTGTTGCGCAAACAGGCACGGTCAATGTTACAGACAATATGATGATTGAGCGTTATTCACATGTCATGCACATTGTGTCGAATGTAGAAGGCAAACTAAAGCCTGGTATGGATGCGATTGATGTATTAAAAGCAACATTTCCAGCAGGGACTGTCAGCGGTGCGCCTAAAGTCCGCGCCATGGAAATCATTGATGAGCTCGAGCCCATTAAGCGTGGCATTTATGCAGGTGCTGTAGGTTATTTGGGCTTTAATGGGGATATGGACGTCGCGATTGCGATTCGTACAGGGGTGATCAAAAACAATAGGCTTTATGTGCAAGCAGGTGCTGGCATTGTTGCTGATTCTGTCCCTGAAAGCGAGTGGATGGAAACGCAAAACAAAGCTCGCGCAGTTTTACGTGCGGCCGAATTAGTTAATTTGGGCTTGGACACAGGCTTGGAAGGTAAGGAGTAGTTATGCTATTAATGATTGATAATTACGACTCCTTTACCTATAACCTTGTGCAGTATTTGGCTGAACTTGGTCAAGATGTGCAGGTTTACCGTAACGATGAAATTGATTTGGCAAAAGTTAAATCGCTTAATCCAGATCATATTGTGATTTCTCCTGGCCCATGCACTCCGAATGAAGCAGGTATATCTGTACCCTTGATTCATGAATTTGCAGGCAAGATTCCATTGCTCGGTGTATGTTTGGGCCATCAAAGTATCGGCCAAGCGTTTGGCGGCAAGATTGTGCACGCCAAACAATTAATGCATGGCAAAACATCACTTATCCATCATAAAAATATCGGTGTTTTTAAAGATTTGCCTAATCCCTACACTGCTACTCGTTACCACTCACTGGTGATTGAGCGTGAAAGCATTCCGGACTGTCTTGAGATTACGGCATGGACGGATGATGGCGAGATCATGGGCGTGCGGCATAAAACATTAGCGGTTGAAGGTGTTCAATTCCATCCAGAGTCTATCTTGACTGAGTATGGGCATGAATTGCTTAACAACTTTTTGAAAGCCTACTAATGGCTTTTAAAGATGTGCTCAGTCAGCTGCTTGAGCGTCAAGATTTGACGCAAAACGTCATGCTCGATGTGATGCGACAAGTAATGGGCGGTGAACTCACGCCCGTACAAATCTCTGCATTCTTGATTGCACTTCGTGCTAAAGGTGAAACGGTAGATGAGATTGCCGCTGCCGCCATAGTCATGCGTGAGCTTTCAACCAAGGTGAATATAAGAGAGACCAGCCACTTGATTGATACCTGCGGCACGGGTGGCGATGGTATTCAAACGTTTAATGTTTCAACTGTATGTGCATTTGTTGCGGCGGCTGCAGGTGCAAAAGTAGCGAAGCATGGCGGCCGTTCGGTTTCATCGACCTGTGGTAGTGCTGATGTGCTAGAAGCGCTTGGTGTCAATGTGAACCAGACTTCAGCCCAAGTTGCTGCTTCTGTGAATGAAATCGGTATTGGTTTTATGTTTGCCCCGAATCATCACAGTGCCATGAAATATGCTTCACCGGTGCGTCGTGAACTTGGGGTTCGCACATTATTCAACTTACTTGGTCCAATGACGAATCCAGCAACAGCGCGTCGCCAAGTGATGGGAGTGTTTGATAAAAATCTAACTGGAAAGCTTGCTAAAGTCCTTCAGCAATTAGGTAGTGAACACGTTCTGGTCGTTCATGGCGCAGATGGTATGGATGAAATTTCATTCACTGGCGATACTTTTGTGGCTGAGCTAAAAAATGGTCAAGTAACCGAGTATGTGATTAATCCAAAGCAGCTTGGCTTGGAATTGCACGACTTAAAAGATATTCAAATCCAAAATATAGAAGAATCTAAAATCATGATTTTAGATGTGCTCAAAGGCAAAAAAGGAGCTGCGCGGGACATTGTCTTGATGAATGCAGGTGCTGCGATTTACGTTTCTGGCATTGTCCCCAGTTTGCAGGCGGGGATAGAAGAAGCGGCCGATGTGATTGATAACGGCGCTGCGTTAGAAAAACTAAATAAGTTAATAGTGAGCTCCAATCGAGCCTAAAAAGGTTGTTATGTCTGATATTTTAAATAAAATTTTAGCGACTAAACGTGAAGAAGTCGCAGCTGCGAAAGCAATTAAGTCTTTAGACGACTTACGAGTTGAAGCATACAATGAAGCTGATCCGAGAGACTTTGTAGGTAATATTTTTAATAAAGTTGATGTAGATCTACCGGCGGTGATTGCTGAAATTAAAAAGGCCAGTCCATCAAAAGGGATCATTCGTGAAAATTTCAATCCTGCTGAAATTGCTAAGTCTTATGAAAAAGGCGGGGCGGCATGTTTGTCTGTGTTGACTGATAATCTTTATTTTCAAGGGTCACCTGAATACCTAAAACAAGCGCGTGCTGCTTGTAAATTGCCTGTGCTACGTAAAGATTTTATGATCGATCCATATCAAGTTTACGAAGCTCGTGCGATGGGGGCGGACTGTATTCTACTAATTGTTGCTGCGCTTGAGCTAGCGCAGATGCAAGAGTTGGAAGCGCTTTCTCATGATTTAGGCATGGCGGTATTGGTGGAAGTTCATAACGCTGAAGAGTTGCAATTGGCTTTGCAATTGGACACTCCTCTTATTGGCATTAACAACCGTAATTTGCGTACCTTTGATGTGACTTTAGATACGACATTGGAATTGTTGAAACAGTTACCTGATGATCGTTTTGTGGTTACAGAGTCTGGAATTTTTACGCCTGAAGATGTGGCTTTGATGCGAGCTAATCATGTGAATGCCTTCTTGGTTGGCGAAGCGTTTATGCGTCAGCCAGATCCAGGAGCAGAGCTTGCGCGTGTCTTTGCAGCGCCTGTTTCAGGGTGTTCTGCTTAATTAAGCTGTGCTTCAGCTAAAGGATAAATCATGGCAAACGATAATCAACAGTTCTTAGCGACTCGTCCACGCCGTATGCGTAAGGATGAATTCACACGGCGACTAATGCGTGAAAACATACTGACAACAAATGATCTGATTTATCCAGTCTTTGTGCTTGAAGGTGAAAATTGTACTGAAGACGTCGCTTCTATGCCGGGTGTGAAACGTCAGAGTATCGATGTGCTGCTCAACACTGCTGCAGAGTGCGTTGCACTTGGTATTCCAGCTATCGCACTATTTCCAGTAGTGTCTCAATCTTTCAAAAGTTTAGATGCTAAAGAAGCATTTAATCCTAATGGGCTGGTGCCTCGGACTGTTAAGGCTTTAAAAGCCGCCTTCCCCGATTTAGGGGTCATTACTGATGTTGCGCTAGATCCTTACACTACGCATGGCCAAGATGGCCTCATTGACGACACTGGTTATGTGCTTAATGATGAAACAGTTGAAGTGTTAGTTAAACAAGCTCTTTGTCATGCGGCCGCAGGCGCTGACGTGGTTGCTCCTTCTGACATGATGGATGGCCGCATTGGCGCAATTCGTAACGCACTTGAAGAGCATGGGTTTATCTACACCCGTATTTTGGCTTATTCAGCTAAATACGCATCAGCCTTTTATGGCCCGTTCCGTGATGCTGTCGGTTCATCTGTCAATTTAGGCAAAGGCAATAAATACAATTATCAAATGGATCCAGCTAATTCAAATGAAGCGATTAAAGAGGTTGCTTTGGATATTGAAGAAGGGGCTGATATGGTTATGGTGAAGCCTGGCATGCCTTATTTGGATATCGTTCGACGAGTGAAAGATGAATTTGGTGTACCAACCTATGCGTATCACGTAAGCGGTGAATATGCCATGTTAAAAGCGGCCGCGCTAAACGGATGGTTAGATGAAAAAGCATGTGTGGTTGAAGCTATGCTCGGCTTCAAGCGTGCAGGGGCCGATGGTATTTTGACTTATTATGCGATGGATATTGCTCGCTGGCTTAAATAGCTAGGAGGGCTTTTAGACCTGCTGTATCTAGTCTTTCAGCATTACCTGCCGATACCACGCTTTTTGTTGAGAAGCGAATGTCATCAAACTCAAATACGCTTAGTTTAATAAATCCGTTAGGTCCCTCAAGTGTAAACATTGGAACTTTCAAGCGTTCGCTATTTTTTCCGCTGGTTTTTTTCTCACTTGTTTTTCTATCTCTAATTCGATATGACTTATCGTTACTATCGTATGGAATTTGCTGATTAAGTAAGAAAATTTCGACCTCTTTTGCACTGTCGGCGAATAGATGTATATGCGTTTCGGCATATTGTCCTGCTGTACCGTCAAGTACGCTCCCTGTTAAATGTGGATTGAAACGTGCAAAGATTTGCATTGTGGCGAGTGCATCTTGGCGAAGTTGGCGTAATGTTTCTGGTTGTTCGTCGCTATTATAAATCTCATGAAACAGTCTAATTTCTTCTTCAATTTCAGTATTGGATGGTAAGCAATTGGCATCTACAACACCGAGCTGACGCCCCGCTTTTTTCTTAGCGTAACCATAGTCTAAAACACCATCTTCAGCCATCATGCGGGCGGCTTGCTGCGCCACTAGTTGGCGCAGTTGAGATTGTCGGCCGCTATTGTCTTTTGCCATGGTTGGCGTTTAATAAAGCGAATCTGTATCGGTTGCATCACTAGCTGCGGTACTTGCGCCAGATGCACCACCTTTTTCTGGCGGTGGATATTCCTGGTAGAAGTATTCATAGAAGCCACTTTCGTCTTCTCGCGCACGATTGCCTGTTTTAAGATTGATACGAATCGATGCAACCCCATCTGGTGGAGTTAGATCAACATCTGGGATGCCTTTTAAGGCTGAGCTCATGTACTTAATCCAAATAGGCAAGGCTGCTGACCCCCCCGTTTCCGTGTTGCCTAAGGATTGCGGTTTGTCGTAACCCATCCATACGACTGCTACTTTCTTGGGATTAAAACCTGCAAACCATGTGTCGATATGATTGTTGGTGGTCCCGGTTTTGCCGGCTAAATCACTACGTCCGAGTTGACGTGCTTTGGCTGCAGTACCAATCCGAGTGACGTCTTGCATCATTGATGTCATCAAGAAAGCATTGCGCTCATCAATTACTCGTTCTGCATCATTACCAGCCTCAACAAATTTTGTTTCTTCGATAATTTGCCCTTTGTTGTCTTCAATCCGACTGATTAGGAAAGGATTAACCCGGTATCCGCCATTGGCAAATACCGCATAAGCCTCTGCCATTTGCCAAGGTGTCACTGAACCGGCACCGAGTGCCATTGTTAAGTAAGCAGGATGGTCTTTAGCTGCAAAACCAAAGCGCGTGATGTAGTCTTGTGCATAATCAACACCAATTGAATTGAGCACACGTATCGATACCATGTTTTTAGATTTGGTAAGAGCTGTTCTTAAGCGCATTGGCCCTTCATACTTACCATCAAAGTTATGTGGCTCCCAGCTACTGCCACTTCCTGTAAAGCTCGCTGGAAATGAAATTGGGGCATCGTCAATAATGGATGCAGGGGTGAAGCCTTTTTCAAGCGCCGCAGAATAAATGAAAGGCTTGAAACTAGAGCCTGGTTGTCGCCAAGCCTGAGTCACATGGTTAAATTTATTCCGATTGAAGTCAAATCCACCAACGAGTGCACGAATGGCACCATTTTTAGGATCAAGCGAGACGAATGCTGATTCAACTTGTGGCAACTGCGTGATTTTTAAATGCTCACCTTCTTGAGCTACGCGCACAATTGAGCCCACTCGGATTTTTAGTTTTTCACTGGCTTTTGCGTCATGTAAGACACGATTAACAAGTGCTAGCCCTTCTTCTTGGATTTCCACATCCTCGCCACTTGAAGTGTGAACGCGCACCCCCTTGTCTGTGATTTTTGTCACCACAGCTGGCGATAGTCCTCCAAACGTCTCTAATGAATCAATCGCCTTTTCCATATTCTGGTTAGCGTTTTCGCCAGCGAGCTCACTTGCTGCAATATAGCCTTCTGGACCCCGATACCCATGACGTAAGTCATATTCCATAATGCCTTGTGAGATTGCTGTATTAGCTGCTTCTTGATCGGCTTTGATGATGGTGGTGTAAACCTTGAGGCCGCTACTATAGATTTGTTCTTTGTAGCGCTCATACATGGTTTGGCGGACTATTTCACCTACATAGTCTGCAGCTAAGTCACGAGACTGTTTGGATGCTTTGAAGTGAAGAGGCTCTTTTAAAGCTGCTTTATAGCTAGCATCATCAATAAATCCGTAGCGCAACATGTTATGGAGCACTTCATGTTGACGTTTGATCGCGCGTTTTGGATTGATAAAGGGATTGTAATTTGATGGCGCCTTCGGAAGACCAGCTAACAAAGCTGTTTCTGCGAGGCTTAATTTATCCAGTGGTTTGCCATAATAAACTTGCGAAGCTGCAGCAAAACCGTAAGCGCGTTGGCCTAAATAAATTTGATTGATATATAACTCTAGAATTTTGTCTTTGCTTAGGCTGTGTTCAATTTTAATTGCTAGCATTGCTTCGTTAATTTTTCTTTTAAAGCTGCGTTCGCTCGACAGGAAGAAATTTCGAGCCACTTGCATGGTGATTGTGCTTGCACCTTCTTTTGAGCCTCCTGTGACGTTATTTAAAGCTGCACGAAGAATACCTTTTGTATCAACGCCGCCATGTTTGTAAAAGCGAATGTCTTCAATTGCAATCACAGCGGATTGCATGTTTTTTGGGACTTTTGTGATGTCTACAAAAGAACGTCGCTCTTCACCGTATTCTGCTAATAAGTATCCGTCTTCTGAATAAACGCGCAAAGGCAGCTTTGGTTGGTAATTGGTGAGCACATCTAATGACGGTAAATCCGGATAAATGAGTGCGGCTGCCAAGCCTAATAGAAGAGCGCCAACAATCATCAGCGCGACAAAAGACATGACTAAAAATTTCCACCAGTTTTTTAAAAACATAAGATTTAGAAGCGCATTTGAATGATTGAGACGTTAATTATAAGTGGCTTAAGTTACAAACTAAAAATTAAATTTTTAATTTACAACATACGAAGGTCAATATCACCAATATCTGACAATCGACGAAGATTACCTTAAAATGCTTAATATATAAGTGATAGGCATTTTTTATTGCCTAAAATGGATTTTGCAAATGCCTAAAATATTTTTTGTCGGCCTTATGGGTGCTGGTAAAACCACCGTGGGGCGGTTTCTGGCTAAAAATCTAGGATTAGATTTTTACGATACCGACCAAGAAATTGAAAAGCGCACAGGGGTGCGTGTGCCGACTATTTTTGAAATGGAAGGCGAAGCTGGCTTTCGTAAGCGAGAGATCGGTATGATTGATGAGCTCACTCAATTAGATAACATTGTTTTGGCTACCGGCGGAGGCGCAGTGCTTTCTGCAGAAAATCGAGAGCATCTATCAGGGCGCGGCACGGTGATTTATCTTCGCGCTAGTGTGCATGATTTATATTTGCGAACCCGCTTTGACCGCAATCGTCCACTTTTGCAAAACACCAACCCTCAGGCGAAGTTAGAGCAATTATTTGCAGCGCGTGATCCTTTTTATCGTGAAGTTGCGCATCATATTGTGGATACGGGTAATCAGCCCGTGATTAACATCGTGCAGCAAATTGAAGAGTTACTAGGCTATATAAAATCGGGACCTCAAATTTAATGTCATCAACCATGAAAACGCTACAAGTCTCTTTGGGTGACCGCAGTTACCCGATTCATATTGGCCAACATTTACTCGGGCAGGCAGATTTAATTTTGCCGCATCTTAAGCGTAAACAAGTTGCGATTGTAAGCAACACTACTGTTGCACCTCTATATATGGCGACATTGTCTGAGCCCCTTCGCGCGGCAGGTGTTAAGGTGATAGAAATTGTTTTGCCAGATGGTGAAGCCTATAAAAATGGTGAAACGCTAAATCTTATCTATGATGCGCTTTTGCAGAACCGATGCGAAAGAAGCACGACACTGATTGCATTAGGTGGGGGTGTCATAGGTGACATGACAGGCTATGCCGCAGCTACTTACTTGCGTGGTGTGCCATTTATCCAAATCCCAACAACTTTGCTCTCGCAAGTAGATTCATCCGTTGGCGGTAAAACAGGTATCAACCATCCGCTCGGTAAAAACATGATCGGCGCCTTTTATCAGCCACAGCTAGTACTGGCTGATACCGAAACGCTTAAGACGCTGCCAGCAAGAGAGCTTTCAGCAGGGGTGGCGGAAGTCATTAAGTATGGGCTGATTCGGGATGCTCAATTCTTTGAGTGGCTAGAAGCTAATATGAATAAGCTGATGGCGTTGGATACAGCTATCACCTCTGAAGCAATCTATCGCTCTTGCCAAAATAAAGCGGATGTTGTTGCTGCGGACGAACACGAAACAGGTGAGCGTGCGACATTAAACTTGGGTCACACTTTTGGTCATGCGATTGAAAATGCTATGGGGTATGGCGTTTGGTTACATGGCGAAGCGGTTGCTGCGGGCACGATGATGGCAGCTGATTTATCGAAACGTCTAGGATGGCTTACTGATGCTGAAATATCCCGTATCGCGCATATTTTTAAAGTTGCTCATTTGCCCATTGAAGCGCCAAAATTAGGAGTGGATAAATATATCGACTTGATGGGCTTGGATAAAAAGGTGGTAGACGGAAAAATTCGTTTGGTCTTGCAGAAAGGCATTGGTCAGTCTGTAGTGACGAGTGATTACCCAGCTGAAGCCTTACGCCAAACATTGGCATTGGATTGAACATGACAACACTCGCTAATTATGCTGCCAATCCTGAGAGGTCTCGTGGTAGAAAATTTAAAGAAACGGCTCCGCAAGGTCGTAACCAATTTCAGCGTGATCGTGATCGTATTATCCACTCTAGCGCGTTTCGTCGTTTGGAATATAAAACCCAAGTCTTTGTGAATCATGAAGGTGACTTGTTTCGTACGCGCTTAACCCACAGTATTGAAGTTGCACAAATTGGTCGCGCCATTGCCCGCAACCTTAATTTGCATGAAGATTTAGTTGAAGGTATTGCCCTTGCCCATGATTTAGGTCATACGCCGTTTGGCCATGCAGGCCAGGACGCCCTCAATGATTGTATGCGCGACTTTGGAGGCTTTGAGCACAACCTACAATCTCTGCGTGTGGTCGATTTGCTGGAGCAACGCTATGCCGAGTTTGATGGCTTAAACCTCACCTTTGAATTGCGAGAAGGCATCCTCAAACATTGCTCACTGAATAATGCAAGGTTGTTAGGGGATGTAGGGGAGCGTTTTATTAATAAAACACAGCCATCTTTAGAAGCCCAATTAACTAATTTGGCAGATGAGATTGCCTACAACAACCACGATGTGGACGACGGCTTACGTTCGGGATTGATTACGCTGGATCAGTTAGAGCAAGTGACCTTGTTTGCAGATAATCTTAATATGGTGCGTGCCCAATATCCAAACCTACATGGCCGCAGGCTTGTCCATGAGACTGTGCGTCGCATGATTAATACGCTGGTGGTTGATTTATGTGCGCAAAGTACTACTAACATTGTAAATGCATCCCCAAAATCAATTGACGATGTGCGTAGCAATCCTATGCTAATTAGCTTTAGCCCAGCAATGCGAGAACAGCAAACTGAGCTTAAACGCTTTTTGCGCGCCAATCTTTATCAACATTACCGAGTCAATCGTATGACTTCCAAAGCACAGCATATCGTAAGGGAGCTGTTTAATGTGTTTATGCAAGACGTGAAGTTGATGCCTGAAGAATTTCAACAAAGGGCCCATTTAGACATTAGTTCAACAGACCAAGCGCGAGCAGTAGCAGATTACATTGCTGGCATGACAGATCGCTACGCTATAAGAGAGTATCAGCGTTTATTTACAGTGTCGGATCGAGAGTTTTAAGGCGAACTAAATAGCGCTACTAACTGATTTATCTGGATTACCAATCATTTTGTTGCAAAAAAACAACAAAAATTCATTTGTTGCCAAAAAACATACAACTTTACTTGCTAAGCATCCTTTTGGTTTGGCATACTCCTAACACCTTCAAGTGGTAAATATGCTTTCTTGAAGAAACAAAAATTTTAGGAGAAATATATGAACAAGAAATTAGGTTTAGCAGTTGCTGGTGCTTTAGTAGCATTCTCATCTGCAGCAAACGCTGGTATCGCAATCCCAGCTGGTGATTGGACTGTTGACATTAGCGGTAACGTTAATGCTTTTTACATCAACAACAATTCAAACGGTCATGCAACAGTTGATGGTGGTTTAGCAAATACTAAGGGCGCTAATGGCTCATCATCATCATCAATCAATACTGGCTTGTTGCCTTCATGGTTAACAATTGGTGCACATACACGTCAAAATGATTTAGACGTTGCTTGGGCAATTTCTTTCCAACCAGGCGCTTCATCTGCGCACAGTTTGCAAGGTGGTGGTGGTTCTGAGTTCCGTCAAGCATACATGACTTTCGGTGATGCTTCATGGGGTACTATCAAGATTGGTAAAGATCTTGGTGTATTTGGTTCAGATGCTATTTTGAATGACATCACATTGTTGGGTGTTGGTTCACAAGGTGTTGTTGGTGTTAATGGCGGTACAACAACTACTCTAGGTGGTATCGGTTCAGGTTATATGTATGCTGACTTTGTTGGTCAAATTAACTACACAACACCTAACTTTAACGGCTTCCAAGCAACAGTTGGCATAGACCAACCATGGACATCTGTAAACTTAGCTGGTTCAGATAGTGCTGCCGTTTCAGGCAACCAAAAAACTCCAGCGTTTGCTGGTAAAGCTGGTTACTCATTTGCTGCAAATGACGTAACAGGTAAATTATGGGCTGAGTTCAAAACTCAAGAAGTTTATGGCATTGGCTCAACGACAGGTTCACAAACTGCTAATGTATTTGGTTTAGGTGCTACTGCTGCTACTGCTGGATTCGGTTTGACAGGTTACTACTACTCAGGTTCAGGTGTTGGTACAACAACATTTTTAGCTGATGGTTTCAGTGCTAACGGCGCAAAACGTGATTCAAACGGTGGTTATGTTCAAGCTACATACACACTTCCTGGTGTAGGTACTAAACTAGGTGTTGCTTATGGTATTTCTAGCCTAGACAAAAATGCTGGTGATGCTTCAACTTTGGTTAAAGACAATGAGCGTTGGACTGTTGGTGCTTACCACCCACTTACTAAGTCAGTTAACTTAGTAGCTGAGTACAACCGTATTGAGTCAACAAACCAAGCTGATGCTAAAAACACATCAGATATTATTTCTGCTGGCGCAATCTTATTCTTCTAGTCTTCAGCAGGCCTAGTCCTGTTGTAGTTTAGATTAATAATTAAACGGCACCTTAGGGTGCCGTTTGTATTTATATTAATGAAAGAAAATATGAAATATTTAATTATTGTTGTTGGATTTATATTAACTGCTTGTGCTCAGTTACAGCATGGAGCTATACAACCTGTAATACTTAAAGATTCTGCACGGAATATTTACTTTACCTCATGCTCAGGGGCTGTTGAAGTTTGGGGGAATTGTTATGACAAGGCAAGGGCTACATGCGAAAAAAGCTATGTGATCTTAGACCAAAAGGAAGATCTTAATGGCGGACGACGTGAAATTACTTTTCAATGTAAGAAGTAACGTTAGCTATCTAAGCATAACTTTTTAAGATCTTCGATTACTTCGTTCCATTTACCAAACTCGGATTGTCTTAATAAAGTAGCGCTTGGGTACCAGGGAGAATCTAATCTATAGTGCATCCATCTGTAGTCTGCATTAAATGGTAGCAATAATAAAAGCGATTTATTTAGACTGCCAGCTAAATGTGCAATTGAAGTATCTACGCTAATAACTAAGTCCATGGTTTCAATTAATGCGGCTGTATCTGAAAAATCCTTAATATCATTTTGATGATTTATGATGGATGACCGATCAAAGAAATCTTGGTCAGAATCTCTAATTTCTTTTTGTAAGCTATGAAATTCAAAAGGCATTTCAAGAAGTGCTGATAGCTCTATAAGTGCAATGCTTCTATTGTGGTCGTTTTTGTGTTCTTTTGAGCCAGACCAAGCTACTCCAATTCTTTTTTTTGATTTGACTCCTAGTTTATCGACCCATAATTTCAATTTTTGAGGGCTCGTTCTGATGTAAGGGGTTTCACAAGGGAGGTTTTCCAGATTAGTTTTGAATGCTAAAGGCAGGCTCATTATGGGGCATTGAAAGTCAAAGTTGGGTAACTTTTTGCCAGACTCAATAATTTCTACCATATTGGATGATTCTGCAATTAATGCTATCAAAGGTTCTGGTGTTTCTAGAATCACTTTTGAACCTAATAGTAGTAGCTTATCAATGTACCGATAGAACTGAATAAAGTCGCCATAGCCTTGTTCAGGATAAATTAAGATGGACTTTCCTTGTAAAGACTCTTTTCCTAGCCAAAGTGGCTTGTCATAATGTCGCGACCATTTCTTTGAGAAGCTTTGCCAGCGCCATTCATAACGTAACCATCCCTCTTTAAAATTTCCGATCATAATTTCAAGTAGAGATTTATTCCACTGAGCGTCAGCATGGCTCGGATTAATGCTGATAGCATTGTTGAAATCTTTTAATGCGTCGTTCACTTTTCGCATTGATTGGAAAGTTAGGCCACGATTACTTATTGCATCAGCGTACATTGGGTTTAAAGCAATTGCTTTTGAGTAGTGCTCAATCGCATCTTCAAAACAATTAAGTTTGTGTAGAGCGAGGCCGATATTATTGTGAATTTCTGGGCTTGTAATGTTAAGGTTAAGCGCTGTTTTTAATTGCCTCAGGGCTTCTTCATATTTACCTGAGTGGTAAAGACTTATGCCTAGAGCATTGATCGCATGTGCTGAGTTAGGGCTAAGTGAAGCTACATGATGGAATAGTACCAATGCCTCATCAAATTGTTCCAAACAAAATAATGCATAAGCCTCATTGAAGTATGCGTCTGTAAATTCTGGTTTTAGTTTCCTTGTTTGATGAAATGCATGAGCCGCTTCCTTAAATTTTTCTTGTGCTTGATAGGCTCTACCTAAATTAAATGATATGAGGGGTTGTTTTGGGTCAATACGAAGAGATTTTTCTAATAGTTCCATCCCTTCCTTTAGTCTTTCTTGCTGTAAATAAAGAATCCCCAAATCGTTTAGTATGGGCGTGAATTTTGGGTATAGGGTTCTTAACTTTTCGAAAGCTATCGTTGCTTCTTGAAGTCTCCCTGCTTTTTGTAGTGATTTTGCTTGATTTAGTAGTTGATCTGGATTCAAGGTAATAAATCAGTTCTGTTAAAAATAGTATCCGGGGATTTTAACCAGAACGCTCAATGTTTGAAAGGACTAAGGGTTGCAATGATTAAGATTTATAGAGCATAAATACCATATGCGATTACATGAAATTAAACCCATCCAGCCACTAACACCTGCGAAGGCTCGAATTAATGCGTTAAAACAGTCTAAAGATAGGGCTGCGGATGCTTTAACTTCTGAACGAACAAGACAGAAACAGGCTAAGGCAATGGAACGAGTTCAGAAAGCACAACAGGCTTTGGTTAAAGCTAGGATGAATTGAAAGAATAAAGCGCCCATTAACTGGATGCTTTATTTTTGAGTGTCAAAAAATGACGGTGTTTTCAATGTAAGTCGTTTAAAACGACTTTTTGTGAAGCGTTACTAAGAGTAATGACAAGCGTCCAGTAACTAGACGCTCATATTAAAATTAGTTACACCGTCCTGATTCAGGACGCTTGAGCGTCAATAGTTTTGATACTCATTTGATTAAGCGTCGTGTAACGCGACACTTGAGAATATTTTTATTCGTACCGTCTAGTAACTGGACGCTTGATTCAATTAATTTGTCCTGTGACAGGACAAATAGCTAACGCACTAACTGCGGATAACTGACCACATTCCCCTTGCCATACATGGCTTCTAATTGAAGCTTTGCTTTGTAAGCATCTTGGGCTTGAACAACCACATTGGTCGTTGTTGTGACCTTTTGCGTTACTACCAATCTCACCAAACTCTTATATGTATTCATCTCTGTTTGTCCTCACCCTAAAGTATTTAATTTAATTTCTCTTAAATTAAATTCCTACCGAAATCACGCCACCTTCCGTTTTGGCTAAATTGATTTAACCAAAATGATTAAAAATCACTTGGTTTTTTATGGTTTCCTTTTGTTTGAGATAAATAAATGTACAAGTAAGGTTAAGGTTGGCACGCCGATAACAATAGTGCTGCGAAGTCCGTTCTTAAACGTGTGACGGTAAGCAAAGCGAGTGACTTACTACTCGTCCTCATTACACTACCCTTAAATGGATGCCATAAACGACGCACCTTAGTGCTGTAACGTTTGTAATGTTGTAGATGGTTAGTTACCCAGTAATAGGTAACGTAGGCTTATCGCAAAAAATTAAGCTGAAAGTGAGTGGGACTGCCACATTGTGAACCCACAAACATATCTAAAGAACGCTTCTGATATAGGCGATAGATATGTTGCGTAAGACGAGCACGTAAAAGGAGACAGCAAAACCTGCCTTACTTGTTAACTCAAGTTGTGTGTATATCAGTTGTTTGGATACCTCAGTAAAAGAGAATAAACAGGACCATGCCCTTTAACAGGGCGTGGCTTATTCTTCCTAGTAAAAGAGTTCAAAAGCAAAAACAAATACAAAGAAACTCAAACACAAAAACTTCAAATCAATATTAAGTTCATCTCTATCAAAAGTCGTTTTAAACGACAATCAAATAAAAAAGTAAAAGAAGAAAAACGGTGTTGAGCAAAAGCGACAGCTTTTGTGAAAACACTAGCGAACTTCAGTTCGCTCATTAAGTAATCACATAAATATTAAAACTGGACTTCCCCGACTTTCGTAGACGTTTCTTAACTTCCAATGGACTTCCCACGCTTTTGTAGACACCTAGCCTTGTTTACGCCAGACATCTTCAAATGCCTCAGGGCTCATTCCATTTAGGTGTGAATGACGCCTAGCTCTGTTATAAAACACTTCAATATAATCAA
>Ga0214182_1000013_pt1 | contig 128139 bp, 125 predicted proteins | sample TroBogEpilimnion_8_FD_153020 | JGI IMG/M metagenome (GOLD analysis project Ga0214182, IMG submission 153020) | Freshwater microbial communities from Trout Bog Lake, WI - 14NOV2007 epilimnion | ecosystem: Environmental > Aquatic > Freshwater > Lake > Epilimnion/Euphotic zone | place: Trout Bog... | reverse complement strand
TGCTGTGTGCGCAAAACTAGGGCGTCTACCAACGATCCAAGAGTACTTGCAAGTTGTGGGTGATACCATTAGCGCGCATCATGCCTCCATCTATCAATATCTCAACTTCAATTTGATGGATGGTTATCAACCTAAAAAAGTGATAGGCATTGCTCAAGTTTCTTAGTCAATTCTTGCAGAGACTCTTGAAGTTCGTTAAGCAGTTAAGCTTAAAGAGTCTGCTGCCTGCCATTGCCTTCTTTGGCGGGTTTTTGTGGGATGCACTTACCATTGGTCGACAAATCAACCCATCAGACTTATGGTTTTTGGCTGCATATTTGCTTGCCGCGGCATTAATTCTTTATTGGATGGGGCATAGAAGTCATGCTCATGCTTCTATGTCAGGAATGGAGTTATTGAAACACTCCATTCGACCAGAGTGGCAAAAAAATGCCCCAATTTTTATCCTACAATTCTTAATTGGTAGCTTATTTAGTTGCCTATTCATTATGTATTTCAAAAGTGCGAATCACTTTCTCGCACTCATTTGGTCAATTGGGCTGGGCTTCTTGCTGATCGCCAATGAGTATATTGACCATCACTATCATCGCTTCACCTTGACTTGGGCGTTATTTGGACTTTGTGCGATTTTAGTATTTAACTTCTTATTGCCTTTTATCTTGGGTAGTATTTCTCCAGTTTGGTTTTATTTGAGCACACTTGCTGGCGCTTTAGTCACTCATTGTTTACGTAAAAAAACACCGGGTTGCCCAGGCCGTGCTTGGCCTGTTTGGGTAATTGCTGTTTCATTAAGTGTCGCTTATTTATTAGACTTTATTCCTCCAGTTCCTTTGGTGAAACGCGATATGCAAATTGGGCTCAATTTAGAAAAAAGTAATGGTGACATGTTAATTTCAGTCGAAAAACCACCTTGGTATAAACCTTGGAGATTGTTGTCGAACGATTTACATGTCCCTTCAGGAGCAAGAATCTATTGCGTTTCCGTGGTGTTTGCACCAAAGGGCATTCGTACTGTGCTTTATCATCGATGGGAGCATTACGATGATAGGCAAGGTTGGCAGTCATCATCGCGTATTGGCTTTGATCTCTCAGGTGGGAGGCAAAGCGGATTTCGTGGATATACATATAAACAAAACATTGCATCGGGTGTATGGCGCGTCATCGTTGAAACTCAAGATGGCCGTACATTGAGCGTATATAATTTCAATTTATATAACGATTCGGTCTCAGATACCCACTTGGAAGTGCGTAATATTTAGCTTATATGACAGTCGATTTCAAAACTTGCACTAAGATCAACCGCAAGTTTTTCAGTGAGATAGGGCATTACCTCATTCAAGATATTTGGTAAAGTCCATGGTGGATTGACAATGAATAAGCCGCTACCATACATCCCGAAGCCATCAATAGAGGGTTCTTGAACGCTTAAGCTTATATTTAGCCAGCTTTTCAAATCAAGTTGCTTTAGTTTTTCAATCATCTGATGAGGTTCTGGGCGCTGAAGTAGTGGATACCACACAATGTAAGTACCAGTTGCGAAGCGTTGTAGGCTATCTTTAATCATCTCAGTCACGCGTTGGTAATCTTGCTTTTCTTCATACGGTGGGTCGATTAATACGACAGCGCGACGTGAGGGCGGTGGCAAAATCGCTTTGATGCCTGCGAATCCATTGCTCATATCAATTTTTACCGTCCGTTGATGACCTTTAAAATTTTCATGCAAAATATCAAAATCGCTTGGATGAAGTTCAAATAAGCGCATGCGGTCGTCTTTTCTTAGCAAGGCTTGCGCGCATAGTGGTGAGCCGGGATACATATTGAGTTTGGCTGTTTTCGGATTGGAAGGTTGATTGAAGCTTTTAATATAGCCTACATAATTTAGAAGAGGCTGAGGTAGGTCGCTTTCGTTCCAAAGCTTAGCAATTCCTGATTCATACTCCGCATTTTTTGTGGAATAGCCTGCATTGAGAGAGTATTGCCCAGCTCCTGCATGGGTATCGATATACCAAAAAGGCTTGTCTTTTTGCGTCGCATGAGCAATGACTTGCATGAGCACAAAATGTTTAAGTACATCGGCATGATTGCCTGCATGAAAAGCGTGACGGTAACTAAGCATTGGATAATGGTCGGTGTATTGAATATATTGATAGTGCTGACATTATAGCTTCATCAAGGTTTATTCTTAGTTAATAAAGCAAAACTGCTAAAAACGACTGCATTTTTGTTGTCTATAAGCTAGCATGTTGGCTTAATGAATTTCAAAGGAGATATGATGCCTTATATTAATATTAAACATGCTGGTGCGTTGACTCGCGAACAAAAAAAAGAGATTGCTAAAGAGGTCACTGAGACTATGCAACGCGTGGCAAATAAACCGGCAAGTTACACCTATATTACTTTTGATGAAGTGGCTTATGAAGATTGGGCAATTGGCGGCAACTTACTTGATGATTAATTTTAGCTTGATTAACACTTGTCTGAGCAAGACTAAATGAAGATACCCGAAAGATTAAAACCGCTGGTTGAAGATGGTTTGGTCGATGACGTCATTCGCCAACTAATGAGCGGCAAAGAAGCCACGGTTTATGTTGTACGTTGCGGGGATGATGTTCGCTGTGCAAAAGTTTACAAGGCTGCCAATCAACGTAGTTTTAGGCAAAGTGTAGATTACACGGAAGGTCGTAAAACCAAGAATAGTCGCCAAGCGCGTGCTATGGAAAAGGGTTCTAAATACGGTCGTAAGCTACAAGAGCAAGCATGGCAAAGTCATGAAGTGGATGCTTTATATCGACTTGCTGCGGCAGGTGTTCGTGTCCCCAAGCCATACAACTTCTATGAAGGCGTGTTGTTGATGGAATTGGTGGTTGATGATGAAGGTAACGCTGCACCTAGGTTAAACGACGTTTCCTTTACGCCCGAAGATGCTCGCAGGTATCACGAGCTGTTGCTGGGTGAAGTTTTGCGTATGCTTTGCGCTGGTATTATTCATGGGGACTTGTCTGAGTTTAATATTCTCTTAGCCAGCGACGGCCCTGTGATTATCGACTTGCCACAAGCGGTGGATGCCGCAGGTAATAATCATGCTGAAGATATGTTGGAACGGGATGTGAATAATCTAAGAGATTATTTTGGTCGGTTTGCGCCAGAGTTACTTACCACGCAATATGCCAAAGAAATTTGGGCGTTGTTCTCGCATGGGAATCTCACTACTGAAACGTCTTTGACAGGGCGCTTTAAAGAAAGTACAAAAGCGGTAGATTTGAAGACGGTAATGCGGGTAATTGATGATGTGCGCAAAGAAGAGGAAGCTAAGCGTCTTCGCTTGGCTGAGTTAGGGGTTAAGTAATTAGTTTTATTCATGACCGAGCCATTAAATCCCAAATCTATATTAAAAAATCTGCCTAATTTGCCGGGCGTTTATCGTATGAAAAATGCCAGCGATGAAGTGATCTATGTGGGTAAGGCGAAAGACTTGAAGAAGCGTGTTTCTTCGTATTTCAACAAAAATATCCCTAGTCCCCGCACGCGCATGATGGTGTCGCAAATCGTCGATATTGAAACTACTGTGACCCATTCAGAGGCTGAGGCCTTGTTGCTTGAGAATAATCTTATCAAGAGTTTTATGCCGCGTTATAACGTGCTGTTCCGAGATGATAAGACTTATCCTTATATTATGCTGACTGGCGACGAGTATCCACGATTGGCTTTTCATCGCGGTACCCAGCGCAAAGGTAATCATTACTTTGGACCTTTTCCTAACGCTGTTGCTGTCCGAGAGAGTATTCAGCTTTTGCAAAAAGTCTTTATGTTGCGCACCTGTGAAAACACGATATTTTCTAACCGTACGCGGCCATGTTTGCAATATCAAATTGAGCGCTGTACCGCGCCTTGCGTGAGCTTAATTTCTGAAGAAGACTATCGTCGCGATGTGAGTCATGCAACGATGTTTTTACAGGGCAAAGAAAAACAAGTTATGGATGATCTCGGCGAGAAGATGATGGCAGCTGCAACACTTGAGCATTATGAACTGGCGGCGGTTTATCGTGATCGTATGCAGAGCTTAAGACAAGTACAGGCTAAACAGTTTGTGAGTGATTTTGCGGTGAATGATGCCGACGTAATTGCCTGTGTTTCTCATGATGGACAGCACTGCGTGAATTTGGTGATGATAAGAGGTGGTCGTCACTTGGGAGACAAAAGTTTTTTCCCCAAAAATGCGGATGGTGGCGAATTAGAAGACACGATGCGTGCGTTTCTGGAGCAATATTATGTTGCTCAAAAAATCCCGCCACTTATTATTATTGGTGTGGCTATTGAAATTGATGCTTTAGAAGAAGTTTTTACTGAGCAGTCTGGTCGAAAGGTAAAAATTAATACCAGTCCGGTGGGTGATAAACGGGTATGGATGAAGATGGCTGAAACTAATGCAGAATTGGCACTTCAGCAACGCTCTGCGCAGCATTCAAATCAGCAGGCAAGATTGAACGCCTTGCGTGAGGCGCTAGACTTAGGGGATGGGGTTGAACGTATTGAATGTTTCGATATTAGTCACACTATGGGCGAGGCGACGGTTGCATCCTGTGTGGTGTTTGATAAAGGCGCAATGCAAAACTCAGAATATCGCCGATACAACATTACAGGCATTACGCCAGGTGATGATTATGCAGCAATGCGAAGTGCGTTAACACGACGCTACAAGAAAGTGGCAGTGGGCGAGGGTAAGCGTCCTGATTTAATCTTTATTGATGGTGGCAAAGGTCAGCTCGGTGTTGCGATTGAGGTTATGCAGGAAGTTGGGTTAGCTGATATTCTCTTGGTTGGGATTGCTAAAGGTGAAGAGCGGAGGCCCGGTTTGGAGCAAATGTTCTTCCCTGATCGCGAAACGCCAGTTAGTTTAAAGAAGGATCACATAGGCTTACATCTGCTTCAGCAGATTCGTGATGAGGCGCATCGCTTTGCGATTACAGGTCATAGAGCAAGACGAGGTAAAGCGCGTATGCATTCATCCTTGGAAGACATTGAAGGTGTTGGAGCTAAGCGTCGTAAAGCCTTATTGGTTAGATTTGGCGGCCTAGATGGTGTTAAAAATGCTAGCGTGGATGAGTTATCGCAAGTAGAGGGGATTAGTCAAATGTTGGCCGAAAAAATATATCAGGAGTTGCATTAATGTTTTGGAATTTACCCAATAGCTTAACGATGGCACGAATTATCCTTATCCCCGTCTTTGTAGGTATTTTCTATGCGCAGCCACACTACCTTTCTCTACATCTTGCAAATGTGCTTGCAACCTCTGTTTTTGGATTAGCTGCAATTACTGATTGGCTAGATGGTTACTACGCGCGAAAGCTTAATCTAACCTCTGCATTTGGCGCATTTTTAGATCCTGTGGCTGATAAGCTAATGGTCGCTGCTGCGTTGATTGTGTTGGTAGAGTTTAATCGAGTGGGCGCGCTTTTCGCATTTATTATCATTGGCCGCGAAATAGCGATTAGTGCACTTCGTGAATGGATGGCGAGTATAGGCGATCGAGGAAGCGTTGCTGTGGCATTAATTGGTAAAGTGAAAACGGTTATGCAAATGATCGCAATTCTTTTCCTGCTTTATTACGATCCAATTTTAGGCTTTAGTACAAAAGTGATTGGGCAAATTTCAATTTATATCGCTGTAATTTTGACATTAGTGTCAATGGCTTACTATTTAAAGGCCGCTTGGCCTCAAATGAACATTCACAAAAGCTAAATATAATCGTCATTTTGGGCTTGACGAGTGCCTGAAAACCCTTATAATGCTCGCTTCTTTACGCGGGAATAGCTCAGTTGGTAGAGCGCAACCTTGCCAAGGTTGAGGTCGCGAGTTCGAGACTCGTTTCCCGCTCCAAACAATTAAAAAAGGGAAAGCTAAGATGCTTTCCCTTTTTTAACTTTTAACTCTCAATCCCTAATGAGAGTTTATGGCGCGATAGCAAAGCGGTTATGCCGCGGCCTGCAAAGCCGTTTAGACCAGTTCGACTCTGGTTCGCGCCTCCAAACAAAAAGCCCTAGCAAATTGCTGGGGCTTGTTTTAAAAGTTGTAGATATTTTTGCTTAAAAGCGTGTGTAAGGTTAAAATACGCACCGCAAAAGATTTAACAGCTGCGCGGAATTCAGCGTGGTTCCATCCGCCCGGGTGGTGAAATTGGTAGACACAAGAGACTTAAAATCTCTCGCTCGCAAGGGCGTGCCGGTTCGATTCCGGCCCCGGGCACCATACAATATAATGATTCCATTGAAAACTTTCTAATTTAGCCAAGGTGAAGTGAGACTAACACCAGTCCATGATTTGATTTCTAAATCTATTCATTTAGGCTTTTCAGGCATAGCGGTAAGGTATTGGCGTATAAAAGGGAAGAAAACTAACCGCCCAAAATCCAAAAGGTGCACATTATTTCCATGGAATATTTATTTGGTTTTAATATGTTCTTTTGTGAATATTAGAACTTTGTTGGATACGCTGTTGTTTTGAAGTAATTCTGGTCTTTATAAGCTGTATTAATTGATTATCAATTTTTATTAAGTAATTAAGGAGAGTATTTATGAATAGATTTCTATTGTTAACAGTTTTGGTAGCTTCATTCTTCTCAGGGAGTGTTATGGCCTCTCCATTAATGCTAAGGAAGTTGTTGCAATGTCTTGGCCGTTTACAGGACCGTTTGAACCAATATGGATTGATCAACTAACACCAGCGCCAGTTTAATTTTTTAACACTAACTTAATTGGCCTAGTAATAATTATCTTACTAGGCCGATTATTAGTCTAATTAAGGCCAACGTTTTTTAAAATCATTTAATTAACTTCAGTACTTTATCTGTCACGTCTACCTTGGGTCCAATATAGCCGCCAGTATTATAAAGAATTAAATCATATCCCTCATTTTGACCTAATGTAGTAACTGCATTATTGATACTGTTTTGGAAATTGTTCAGAAGCTCTTGTTTTCTTATCAAAAAATCTTCATGCTGATGTTGTCTTTTACGCTCTAAATCAATTTTTAGATACTCTATTTCTTTACTTTTTATGTTGTAGTCGCGTTGAGAGAGAGAAGGTGAGTCCTTTTGGAATGCAATTTCTTTATCCTGAATATCTTTAGCGATTTTCTCTAACTCTGCATTACGAGGCTTAAATTCGTTTTGTAGTTTTTTTCCTACATCCAATGATTGTGGTGATTGCATAATCACTTTCATTTGTACATAGCCTACCTTGCTCCCAGCATGAGTGAGTGAAGCAAAAACGACTAAATACATGGTAAATAAAACTTGAGTAAAAACTCTCAACTAAAACCTCTTCATTGAATTGATCAATACACGTTATTATAAGGTTTTTTTGGACGATAGAGTTGGGGCCTTAGTATGGGCAATTTAATCACTACGACTCCTTATAAGGTTGCTTGATTATCAAAACTTTTAAAGAAAAATCAGCACTGTTTTTATGTATTTTTTTATTATTAACTAGTTGTGCTTCTGAGGTAGCACCTGTTAATGGAAAATTTATACCTGATCAACACGATGGAAGCTCGCTCAGTCATTTGATGAAGTCTGACATTGATAGGGTCGCAGACATTGAGTCTCGTGAAAATACAAAGAGTCTTCGATTGCTGATGATTAAACTATATAAGCGCAATCCAGTAGAGCTTAAGAAAAGCACTTCTGGGTCCGTTGATGATATGGTGGCTTGGGTCTTTGAAGGGAACCATCATTGGAATTTTGATGCGCTTAAGGGGGTTCAAGGCACAGACGCAATTTATTTGGCGTTTAAGCCTGAATACAAAGGTGATCGGGTCTTAGCTTTGATCGTTGGTTTACAGACCATGATGACTAAAGCGAGGGGGGGTAAAACGGAGTTCTTCCTTACAGATAGTGTTGATGCTCAAAGCGTTTATAATAGCGCCCGAAATGTAGAAATTACAGCTTGGAAGCTTTCGAATACTCGTGATGAAAAGGGACAGCTATATTTTCTTACCAATGAAATGTCAGCCTCAAGTAAAGAGCAGAATCTAAGTTTTGAACGTGAAATTGGAAAAATAGTTGGCCGCACAGATTTATATGCTTTTACGTTGTCTGAAAAATCTCAACGAGCCTTAACTCGATTTACCCAAAGTATCGCAACAGCCTTACTGTTGCCTATCTAAATATTGTTGGTAAAGTTTTAGCCTAGCCCCCGTAGCTCAGTGGATAGAGCATCCCCCTCCTAAGGGGAGGGTCACACGTTCGATTCGTGTCGGGGGCACCATATTCGTTTAGTTTAAACTTCGTTTTTACTTTCTAACGCTTCCCATCGAGCTATTAAATCTAAAAGTGAGTGATCCAGCTCAGTTAACTTCATTTGAAGTGCAGTCGCTTTCTCTAGGTCAGTTTTATAGATTTCAGGGTTTGCGAGGGTTGTATTGATTGTTGCAATCTCAGTTTCAGTAAGTTCAATTTTTTCAGGTAACTCCGCAAGTTCGATTTGCTCTTTGTAGCTTAATTTTGTTTTAGCTGGATTCGTACTTGCTTCCCTTAGTTTTTGTTCTTGCACATTATTTTTAGGAGTGTGGCTGATTGCAGTGGCACGTTGCTGAGTGAAGCGAAGCCAGTCATCGTAGCCGCCCCCAAATTCGGTGAGTCGGCCGTTACCTTCAAATGCAATCACTTGTGTGACGGTATTTTCTAAAAATGCACGGTCATGGCTTACTAAGAATAGGGTGCCAGGGAAGTCTTGCAGTAAGCTTTCCAATAACTCCAATGTGTCGATATCCAAGTCGTTGGTCGGTTCGTCAAGCACCAATACATTCGATGGTCGTGCAAACAAACGCGCTAGTAATAACCGGTTACGTTCACCACCAGAAAGAGACTTTACAGGTGAGCGTGAACGTTGTGGTGGAAATAGAAAGTCTTCCAAATAGCTAATGACGTGCTTGCGTTCGTTACCGATTTCGACAAAGTCTGAACCTGGGCTAATCGTATCTGCGAGTGTGGCTTCTTCATCTAACTGTTCGCGCATTTGGTCAAAGTAAGCCACGTTCATATTGGTGCCACGTTGAATTGTGCCAGAGTCTGCTTCCTCTTCACCTAATATGAGTTTGAGTAAAGTGGTTTTGCCGATGCCATTAGGTCCAAGAAGACCGATCCGATCCCCACGCATAATACGTGTTGTAAAATTTTTGATTAGGGTGCGGTCGCCGTAGGATTTAACGACATTATCAAGCTCTGCAACTAGCTTGCCTGATCGTTCCCCAGCGTCTAATGATAACTTTACATTGCCTTGACGCTCTCGTCGGGCGGCACGCTCCAAGCGTAATTTTTCTAATTGGCGTACACGACCTTCATTGCGAGTTCGTCGTGCTTTAATTCCTTGGCGTATCCATGCTTCTTCTTGAGCGAGGACTTTGTCGAACTTGGCGGAATGGGTTGCTTCAATTGCAAGCAGCTCTTCTTTTTTAACAAGGTAATTCTCATAATTTCCAATAAAATTCGTCAACTTGCCGCGATCTAACTCTACAATGCGGGTTGCGAGTCTATTTAAGAATCGCCTATCATGTGTGATAAATAACACGCCGCCGTTAAAATTAAGTAATAGTTCTTCCAACCATTGAATTGCTTCTAAATCTAAATGGTTAGTGGGCTCGTCTAGCAGCAAAACTTCCGGATCAGCAACTAGTGCACGCCCTAATGCAACCCTTTTGCGCCAACCGCCAGAGAGTGAAGAAATGGGTGAATCAGGGTTTAAACTTAATTTGCTCAGTACCGTTTCTACTTTAGCTTGCATGCCCCAACCATCTCTAGCATCGAGTTCGTGCTGCAATTTTTGCATGCGATCCATTAGCGCCTCAATGTCAGCATCTATTGCGCCCATGCTGTGTGTGACTGCATGATAATCCACTAAAATTTTTTGCATATCACCTAAGCCTTCTGCCACAGCTTCAAAAACTGTGTGCTTAGAATCTAAAACAGGCTCTTGCGGTACATAAACAATACGTACAGAAGTTGCACGCCAAACATTTCCATCATCGAGTTTCGTTTCGCCAGCCATTACTTTCAGTAAGCTTGATTTTCCTGCGCCATTGCGGCCGATTAAACCAACACGCTCACCTGGGTCGAGTTGAAAAGAAGCTTTGTCTAGTAAAGCGTGATGGCCGAAGGCGAGGGATGCGTTGTCTAGAGTGATATGGGGCATGAAAACTTTCTAATTTATTTGTGTGCTTCAGTTTGAGCTTTGGCCTAGCATGGCACGAATTTGTGCCATTCGTTCTTTCCCGTGCTCTTTACTTTTGGCTGTATCTGTACTTGGGTTACCAAAATGTCGGATATCGTCAGTAGGCAATTCTTCAATAAAGCGACTGGGTTCGCAAATTTCAGTTTCGCCTGCGCGCTTGCGTTTTTTGCACCATGAAATGTTGAGTGATTTCTGCGCGCGAGTAATCCCCACGTACATCAAACGGCGTTCCTCTTCAATTCGATCAGTATCCACGCTTTCACGGTGCGGTAAAATTCCTTCTTCGACACCTATAAGAAATACATGCCCGAATTCCAAGCCTTTTGCGGCGTGTAGAGTCGATAATTTGACCGCATCCGGCTCACCATCTTCACGACCCTCTAGCATGCTCATCAGGGCAACCATTTGCGTTAGATTAAGTAAATCACGTGTTTCGCCATCACCATTATCTTCACCTTTCCTGGTTAGCCAGCCTACGAAGTCCAATACATTTTTCCATTTAGCTTCTGCTGCACGTGGTTCCTCAGAATCGTACAAAAATGCTTCATATTGAATGGCTTTGAGCATGTCGCTAAGCACTTCACCTGCGGAATCTTTGCTCGCACGTTCTTGAAGTTTGTTAATGTACTGGCAAAAGTTAAGCAGGTCGTCTAGTTGACGTCCGCCGAGTTCACGTTGAAAATCGCCTTCAAATGCAGCTGCGAATAAGGATAACTTATGTAAGCTTGCATACTCACCCAGGCGCTCAAGGGTTGTATTGCCGATGCCTTTTTTAGGCGTTGTTACCGCGCGGATAAAAGCAGGGTCGTCATCTTCATTCGCAATTAAACGTAAATAGCTAACTAGATCTTTGATTTCGGCTTTATCAAAAAATGATTGTCCGCCAGAGATGGTGTATGGGATTTTATGATGACGTAAATGCTGCTCAAATATACGCGCTTGGTGGTTACCACGATACAAAATGGCGTAATCCGCATAGGTCGTCCGGTTTTCAAACTTATGGGCCATGAGCTTCATGACTACTGATTCTGCTTCATGTTCATCATCGCGTGCGGCGCTTACTTGAATTAAATCGCCAGTCCCTAGTTCGCTCCACAATTTTTTCTCAAATAACTTAGGGTTGTTTGAAATGACTTGGTTAGCTGCTCTCAATATACGTACCGTAGAACGGTAATTTTGCTCCAGCTTAATCACTTTTAATCGAGTGAAATCGTGTGCCAGTTGCCGTAGGTTTTCAACGTCGGCTCCGCGCCAGCCATAAATCGCTTGGTCATCGTCACCGACGGCTGTGAAGTTGCCTTCAGCACCTGTTAATAGCTTCACCAATTTATATTGACAGGCATTGGTATCTTGGTACTCGTCAATCAGTAAATATTTAAGCTTGTGTTGCCATTTATTGAGTACAAGAGGATGTTGTTCAAAAAGCTCAACAGGCAATTTAATCAAGTCATCAAAATCAACAGCTTGATAAGCTTTAAGAGTTTGTTGGTAGATTTGATAAATCTTAGCAGCGGCATGGGTCAGTTCTTCATCCGCATTGATTTTGGCTTGGTCTGGCGTTAAAAAAGCATTTTTCCAGCTTGAGATTTGCCACTGCGTTTTACGAAGAAGTTGTTTATCTGTGGTTGCTAAAATATCTGACAGAATCTTGAAGCTGTCTGATGAATCTAAAATCGAGAATTGTTTTTTATAACCTAATAATTCTGCCTCTTGGCGCAATATTTGCATGCCAAGCGAATGAAAGGTCGCAATGGTTAAGCCTTTTGTATTAACGCCAACGAGCAATTGGTTGATGCGTTCTTGCATTTCTCGAGCAGCTTTATTAGTAAAAGTAATTGCCGCAATTTCTTTTGGTGTAAAGCCACAGTCCTGAATGAGGTATGCAATTTTTTGAGTAATTACGCGTGTTTTGCCGCTACCAGCGCCAGCGAGCACGAGCAATGGTCCATCAAGATATTTTACGGCTTCGCGCTGTTGGGCGTTGAGGGTGTTTAACATTAGAGCTTCAAGTATACAAAAAGGCGCTTACGTTTAAGTTTAGCCCTGCAATTTTAACTTTTAAGGCTAACATTAGCTATCAAATCGTGTCATAGTTTGAGGTATGCACGCCAATCCATTTTTAGATCGATATCTTAAAAACGCATTTTTGGCGAGACATTGTCATTTGCTAATGACCAGTTATCAGCATTGGACGGGCGACTCTTTGCTTTCTGAGAACAAGCTTGCGGATACTAAAGATGCCGTGCAAGCCTTGATGTATGCACCTTTTGCGATTGCCTCGCATCAAGCGGGTGATGACCCGATGTTTGATTATGCCAATCATCAAGCCATGTCTTTATTTAAAATGTTGCCAGAAGAAATGATAGGGTTGCCTTCGCGCTATTCTGCCGAGCCTATGCTGCGAGAAGCAAGGGCAGATTTTTTGCATCAAGCAGCTACACATGGGTTTGTCGAAAATTATTCGGACGTTCGTATTGCCAAGGATGGCAGTCGATTTTTAATCGAACAAGCGACGGTGTGGAACGTGATCGAGGTTGTATCACCCAAAAAAGTGCTAGGCCAAGCCGTGATTATTAAGGCTTGGTGTCCGTTATAACCAATTGATTAATTGAAGGAAAAATCATTAGATCAACTAAAGCAAGTAGTGCGGTAGAGCGCCTCAATAAACGTAGTGAGCAAAACTATTCGATGGGCACTAACGGTAAAGGCTTGTTTTGGCTCTCTCAGCCTGGAGAAAGTGGTGAATCAATAAAGCATTGTGAGCCGATGACTATGGATGATTTTGTGGTGTTTGTGAATGGTTTTGGACCGCAAATCGTTAAGCGGGTAAGTAAGCTAGATATTGAGTTTAGTAAAAAGCTTGTGAAAAAATAAAACTATTCCTCTAAATTGTCTTTGTCAGCATCTTTTTCATTATCTTCCTTAGGTTCTTCAACCACTTTTTTGTTCGCATCCATCATTGCTTGGCGACTTGCTGGCGTTTCTAGACTAATTCGACCAATAGTCCCAGCGCGATATTCAGTTAAGAAAGTCACCGCAGTTTTTTCCATATCCCATTCGCCCGCTTTTAACTTGTAAGAGCGACGTTTTGCGATGGCCTCGAGTAAATCAATACCATCCATGCCAGTCACATCTATTTTGTAGCGGCTGGCTATCAAGGCTGGATAGCGTTTAAGTAAGTTGTCAGCAAGGAAAATGGCAACATCTTCGTCAATGACAGCGTTACGTCCAATCGCATGGCTTGCAGCGAGCATAAAGCCATCGGATTCGTATTGAATTTTTGGCCACATCATGCCAGGGGTGTCAGTAATGCTCATGAGTGGGCTGAGTTCAAAGCGTTGTTGTGATTTTGTTACGGCAGGCTCATCCCCAACTTTCGCTACACGGCGGTTAAGCAGCGCGTTCATAAAAGTGGATTTGCCAACGTTAGGAATCCCCATAATCATCATACGAAGTGGTTTTATAGGAGAGTCTCTGTGCGGGGCAAGTGCAGCACAGAGTTTGGGAATTCTCGCTGCATCGCCTGGTTTTTTACATGAAATAGCCACCGCTTTGACATTGGGTTGCTTGTTGTAATAGTTAAGCCATGCCTGGGTGACGGCAGGGTCGGCCAAGTCAGTTTTATTAAGAATTTTTAGCTGGGGGCGCTGACGAAATAAACGCATTTCATCAATCATTGGGTTATGGCTGGCCATCGGCACTCGCGCATCTAAGACCTCGATGACAACGTCAGTGAACTCCATTGTTTCTTCGGCTTTTTTGCGCGCTTGGGTCATGTGACCTGGATACCATTGAATTGCCATAAATCCTCACTGAATATGACCACTATCAAGCAAGTCGTTCGAAGTGGTGAGGCGCATTCTAACATTGCCTATCAATCTAGCCCTAATTTGCTGGCATTAAAGCGTATTGATGCAAACATCAGTTAAAATACACCTATGACTTTAATTCCAGAAATCAAGCCACATCAGTCTATTGAGTTGCTGAAGGCGCTTCACATTCTCACGCGCGACGGTAAGCTCAATCAAGACACCCGCCGCAAGCTAAAACAGGTATATCACCTTTATCAGTTTATTGAGCCTTTGCTCACTGAGTTAATGGAAGAGGGCGACGATATCAGCCTAGTGGATCACGGTGCGGGCAAGTCTTACTTGGGCTTTATTCTTTACGATTTGTTTATGAAGCAGCATCAATCCGGACGTGTGGTGGGTATTGAGACGCGCGCTGAACTTGTTCAAAAGTCTAAAGAGTTAGCCGAGCAATTGCATTTCGACCGTATGGATTTTCATCATTTAAGCGTTGAAGAGTCGATGACTTCAAATTTATTGCCCGAACAAGTAGAAATCGTGACAGCTTTGCATGCCTGTAATACCGCGACGGATGATGCGATTCGTTTCGGTTTGGAAAAGAACGCGAAATTTATGGTGCTTGTGCCATGTTGTCAGGCCGAAGTGGCTGAAGTCTTCCGTAAACACAAAAACGAATCTTTTGGCAAAACGCCATTGTCTGAAATTTGGCGTCACCCTATCCACACACGTGAGTTTGGGAGCCAAATCACTAATGTACTTCGCTGTTTACAGCTTGAGGTCCATGGCTATCAAGTAACGGTCACAGAGCTTGTGGGGTGGGAGCATTCTATGAAGAATGAGCTGATAATCGCGCGTTACAAAAATAGTCCACGTAAAAATGCCCAAGTACGTTTGGCGCAAATACTTGAAGCGCTTAATTTGGAAGAGCTGCATTCACGCTTTGCTTAATTGTTGCTGAAGTCCCACATGAACAATCTCCAATCTATAGCTCAATTTAACCAAGCACTTGCGACGTGCATGTTGGCAGATCGACACGGGTTGCGCCGTAAGATACGCGATGTGGCTGATTTACAAAAAGCGATAGAAAAAGCACCCGATGCGAAAGCCAGTCAAAAAGCAGATAGGCTCTTGGCTGAAATTGTGCAGAAGATTTCATCTTCACATCAACAATATCAAGCCCGTTTACAAGCTTTGCCTATACCTGAATATGAGCTTGATTTGCCCGTTACTGCTCGCAAAGATGAGATTAAGTCTGCAATCGCCAAGTATCAAGTGGTGATTGTTTGTGGGGAAACAGGCTCTGGTAAAACGACGCAACTACCTAAAATTTGTTTGGAGCTTGGTCGAGGTGTCAGCGGTTTAATTGGACACACACAACCACGCCGTATTGCGGCACGCTCTGTAGCAAGTCGTATTGCGCAAGAGCTTAAGTCGCCATTGGGTGAGGTGGTGGGCTATAAAGTCCGTTTTAACGATAAGCTGTCAGAGTCCAGCTATGTCAAGCTGATGACAGATGGTATTTTGCTAGCGGAAACGCAAGGCGACCATTTTCTTAATGCTTACGACACCATCATTATTGATGAGGCACATGAGCGCAGTCTGAACATTGATTTCTTGTTGGGCTATCTCAAGCAGCTCCTAGTAAAACGTCCTGATCTGAAAGTAATTGTCACTTCCGCCACGATTGATGCGGACAGATTCTCCAAGCACTTTGATGGCGCGCCTGTGATTGAGGTTTCCGGCCGCACATATCCCGTTGAAATCCGCTATCGTCCACTTGGTAAAGCTGGCTATAGCGCACAAACGGTTGAAGGGGATCTTGGTGAGGATGACGATAATCTTTTTGGCATTAAGAGCAAAGGCAAAACAGAAGCGCGTTGGTTAGAAGAGGACGATGCAGAGGAGGCGATTGAAGAAGCAATTTTAGATGCTGCGGATGATTTGTTGCGTCAAGGTGATGGCGATATTTTGGTTTTCTTGCCGGGTGAGCGGGAGATTCGCGATGTTGCTGAGCACTTAAGAAAGTACCAAGGACGCTCTGCAAAACTTAGACATATTGAAGTCTTGCCACTTTTCGCAAGACTTTCGATTGAAGACCAACAAAAAATCTTTCGCACCACAGGCACGCGCCGGATTGTGCTTGCGACTAACGTGGCTGAAACTTCTCTCACGGTGCCAGGGATTAAATATGTCATTGATGCCGGCTTGGCGAGGGTTAATCGTTACAGTAGCCGCGCCAAAGTAGAGCAGTTGCAGATTGAGAAAATTAGCCAAGCCGCCGCTAAACAGCGTGCAGGGCGTTGCGGTCGTGTGTCCAACGGGATTTGTATTAGGCTTTATGACGAGCAGGATTTTAATAGTCGGCCAGCCTTTACAGACCCTGAAATTCTTCGGAGCTCATTGGCCTCGGTTATTTTACGAATGGCCGCTTTACGCCTTGGCGATATTAGCAACTTTCCCTTTATTGAAGCACCTTCCTCACGCCTCATTGCTGATGGTTATTTACTCTTGCAGGAGCTTGGCGCGGTTGATGCTAATCGTGAAATCACTGAGTTAGGTAAACAACTCGCACGCTTGCCATTAGATCCACGAGTAGGGCGCATGATTTTGGCGGCTAAACAAGAAGGCGTATTGCGAGAGATATTAATTATTGCGAGTGCGCTTAGCATTCAAGACCCGCGTGAAAGGCCAATGGATAAGCGGGAGGCGGCAGATCAAGCGCATGCCAAATTTGCTGATGAGCGTTCGGACTTTTTGAGCTTTCTCAAGCTTTGGAATTTTTATGATGAGGCGCTTAAAACTAAAAAATCGAATAAGGATTTATTGGGTAAATGCCATCAAAACTTCTTATCTTTCTTGCGTCTAAAAGAATGGCGCGAGTTACATGGGCAAATTCGTGAAATTGCTGAAGAGCTCGATTTAAAGCCTAATGCGGAAGAAGCTGATTTAGATAAAAACTACGACCGGATTCACCGCGCTTTGCTTTCAGGCTTGCTAGGTAACATTGGCTTTAAAGATGGTGAGGCGGATAGCTATTTAGGCGCTCGTGGCATTCGATTTACCATTGCCCCAGGTTCCGCGCTTAAAAAGTCGCGCCCTAAATGGGTGATGGCTTCTGAGCTGATGGAAACAAGCAAACTCTATGCACGTTGTGTTGCGAAGATCGATCCTGATTGGATAGAGCCGCTGGCTCAAAGCCTCACACAAAGTCACTATAGTGATCCTCGCTGGGATAGAAAGCTCGCACAAGTCTCTGCTTGGGAGCGTGTCAGTTTGTATGGCTTGACCATTATTCCTAAGCGTCGCGTGCATTATGGTCCAATTAATCCGCAAGAATCGCGCGAGATTTTTGTGCGCGAAGCTTTGGCGAATATGGAGTTTGATACCCGAGCGCCTTTCTTTGAAGCGAACCGACATCTCATTGCACAGATTGAAGAGCTAGAGCATAAAGCACGGCGTCAAGATGTGCTGGTGGATGAGCATACGCTCTTTACCTTCTACGACAATATTGTTCCGCAGGGGATTTACAACGGCGTTAGCTTTGATAAGTGGCGTAAAGAGGCCGAAGAAAAAGTGCCGCGTTTGCTATATCTCACCAAAGATGCATTGATGCGTCATGGTGCGGCTGGGGTGACAGAGGCGCAGTTCCCCGAAACTTTTGTGATGGATGGTGTTACTTTAACGCTTAAATACCGTTTTGAGCCAGGACATCCTTTGGATGGTGTAACCGCAACAGTGCCGCTTGCATTGCTTAATCAGCTCAACCCCACACAAGCTGAGTGGCTTGTGCCGGGCATGATACGAGAAAAGCTCACTGCTTTAATTAAAGCGCTCCCCAAAACGCTGCGCCGCGTTTGTGTTCCAGTCCCTGATTTTGTCACAGGCTTTTTAGAGCAAGCTGATAATGAGCAGTCTCTTTTGCCTTCCTTGGCAGATTACATTCAAAAGCAAACCAGCCTCAAGCTGAGTGTGGCAGATTTTGATTTAAGTGCTGTAACCGATCACTTGCGCATGAATTTTAGTGTAGTAGATGAAAAAGGTCGTGAGCTAGGAATGGGGCGCGATTGGAATGCGCTCAAGGCGCAATTAGGGAGTGCAGCTCAGCTGACCTTTAGAAGTAGTTCGCCTACCATTGAAAAAACAGGCCTCAAGCAATGGGATTTTGGCGATTTACCTAAAACGCTCAGCTTTACTAAAGACGGCCATCAACTGACCGGCTATCCGGCCCTTGAAGACAACAAAGATAATGTCGCAGTTAAACTGTTTGATACCGAAACCATGGCCCGCAGGGCTCATAGAATGGGCGTTTGTAGGCTTATGCGCTTTGAGCTTAAAGAGCAAATGAAACAGCTGGAAAAGGGTTTGCCCCAGTTTAATCAATACGCACTTTTGTTGCGCAATCTCATTCCGCCAGATGATTTGCGTGAAGATATGTTGCTTGCTATTAGTGACCGTGCATTTATCGGCGAAGATGATTTGCCGCGTACCAATGCAGAATTTATGACGCTTAAACAGCGAGCTAGGACGCGCTTGCCAGCCGTGGTAGATGGTTCATCAAGGCTTGCGAGTGCTATCGCTCAAGAGTATTTGGCGCTCACGCAAAAGCTGAATACTTTGCCGTCCAATATGGCGCGGGTAAAAAAAGAAGTGGAAGAGCAATTAGCTTTGTTGTTACCGAAGAAGTTTTTTAGCCAAACGCCTTGGGAGCGTCTGCAACATTTGCCGCGCTATCTCAAAGCCTTAAAATTGCGTCTTGATAAATACCCTGGTGCGATTGAGCGTGATACCAAAAGCGCCCAAAACATACAAACGGTCTGGCAGCGCTGGCAAGATAAAGTCAACAATTTACGTAAAGCTAACTTAGAAGTAAGTGAGGATTTGGCGGATTATCGTTGGCTGATAGAAGAGCTACGTGTGTCTTTGTTTGCCCAAGAGTTAAAAACGCCATTCCCTGTATCGACTAAACGGCTGGATAAGATTTGGGAGGATTTTAAGTAGTGCTAAATCCGCATCATTTCATTTCTAACTGCCGCTTCATCTAAGCCTTTGCCAATCAACACAAGACGTGAAATCGGTTTTTCTTCTGTCCAGCCTGTGAGCATGGTTGGGGTATAAAGCGTTTTATGCACCGCATGAACAGCAATAGGGTCGGGCTGGTCATCGGCATGAATAATGCCTTTCATTCTTAGCAACTGCTCACCGTAGGTTGCACAGAGCCATTTTAGCTTGGTTTCTAAGTTATCATAACTAAGCGGCATAGGTAGCGCAATGGTGAAACTGGTGATGCCGTCATCATGTGCTTCTTTGAAGAGCAAACCACTTTTTTTACTAGCGGCACGTAACCAGCGCTCAGGTTTGGCCTGTTGGTTAGTACTATCAAATAAACCAATGTCAATAATATGACTTGGGTTGATTTTCCCTTCGGCGACTTGATATTGCGTTGCACCTGAGTTGATTTCATTGAGTGCTGTTTCTAAAGCATTTATTTGTGCGCTATTGGCTAAGTCTGGTTTGGTGATGAGTAGTACATCGGCCACAGCTACTTGTTTTCTGGCTTCAGTGTGGTCTTTTAGTTGATCTAATCCATAAACGCTATCGACTGTTACCACGACAGCATCTAATCGGTAAGTTGAGCTAATCACAGGCTCGTTGAGTAAGTTCCCCATAATCGGGCCAGGATCGGCCATGCCTGTGGTTTCTATAATCAGGCGTTTAAATTCTGGAATAGCTGAAAGTGCGCGTTTGAAAAATAGGTCTCTTAAGGTATCTGCCATCTCTGTGGTGAGTGTGCAACATAAGCAGCCTGATTCTAGCAACACAGTATTGTCGGCAATATGTTGGCTTTCAACTGTTCGCTCTAGGTTTTTAGCGAGGATGTCATCTAAGCCAGTCGCGCCTAGCTCGTTAATAATCACGGCAGTGTCTTTCATGCCATGATTGGTGAGGATTTTGTTGAGTAGCGTGGTTTTGCCTGAACCAAGAAACCCCGTTAACAAAGTAATCGGGATACGATTATCCATTGATGAATACACCCATTATTGCAAATAAAATGACATCTTATCTGTGTTATCTCAAGCGCGAAACTGAAAGCACTGTAAAATGTGCGCAATTGAATTTTGAACGTACTGTGATGCCCAAGTAATGAATGTATTTTTTGAAGAAGATGGTAGCTTTAAAGTCGCTTCAGTGATGTCTGAAACCTCAGGCGCTCTTCAGGTAGAATCGGCCAGCGGTAAGCGTTCTAAAATCAAAGCGGCGAATGTGTTGTTGAGATTCGAAAGTGCGCTGGCGAGCTTTATGGAAGCAGCAAATAGTGAAGCTGAAGGCTTGGAAGTGTCATTTTTGTGGGAGTGTTGCGGTGAGCTTGAGTTTGGTTTTGAAGAGCTTGCAAAGGAATATTATGGCAAAGCGCCAAGTCCAATTGAGTCAGCCGCAGTTGCCATGCGCTTGCACAGTGCGCCTGTTTACTTTTACCGCAAAGGAAAAGGTCGCTATAAGGCTGCCCCCCCAGATACGCTTAAGGCCGCCTTGGCGGCGCTTGAGAAAAAGCGCGTCCAAGCTGAAAAAATTCAATTATTCGTTGAGCAGTTAAAAACGAAACAATTACCAGCAGATTTAGCGCTTAAGCTCGATATGCTACTTTATGAACCTGATAAAAACAGCATAGAGTGGAAGGCCGTTGAGCAAGCATCTGCTGAGCTTCATATAAACCCAATCCAGGTGATTTCATATGCTGGTGGTATTAAGTCTAATCACGATTATCACTTGGGAGCGTTTTTGCGAGAATACTTTCCTAAAGGCATTCAGTTTGCCGATGGCTTGTTGTTGTCTGATATGCCTCATGATTTGCCGCGCGCTGAAGTGGTAGCTTTTAGTATTGATGACAGCACAACGACTGAAATTGACGATGCTTTTTCCATTCAAATATTACCAGATGGCATACATCGAGTAGGTATTCATATCGCCGCCCCTGCACTTGGTATCGCGCCACATACGCCTTTGGATAAAGTGGCCTTAAATCGCCTTTCTACTGTGTATATGCCAGGAAATAAGATCACCATGCTGCCAGAGCTGGCGATTACCCCTTTTAGCTTAAACGAAGGTGAGTGGAAGCCTGCGCTATCAATGTATCTGGATGTGGCGGCGGATTTGAAGATTAGCAATCGCCATAGCAAAGTAGAGCTAGTGCATGTGGTAGATAATTTACGCCACGATACCTTAGAGCCTTATTTTAACGAAGACACTTTAGTTGAAGATAATGGCCATCCTTATTGGATTAAGCTGTCGCTTTTATTTAAGTTGGCTGAGTCGCTTGAAAAAGCACGGGGCAAGTATGACCCAAACCGCCCAATTCAAATTGATTACAATTTCTATGTAGAGGATGGAAAAGTCAATATTGTTGGCCGTCGTCGTGGTTCACCGATGGATAAATTAGTCGCTGAGTTAATGATAGAAGCCAATAGTCAATGGGGTGCGTTGCTCGCTGAACACAAAGTACCTGGTATTTATCGGGCGCAAAATGGCGGTAAGGTTTACATGACAACGCAAGCTGAGCCACATCAGGGCTTAGGCGTGGCGCAATATGCTTGGAGCACCTCGCCACTGCGTCGTGCTGTAGATTTAGTCAATCAACGCCAAATCATTGCTGTTGTTCAGGGTGATGACCCAGTTTATCCGGAAAATAGTGATGAGCTTGCGATGATTATGCGACATTTTGATTCGACGTATAACGCTTACAGTGAATTCCAAACTCGTATGGAGCGTTATTGGTGCTTGCAGTATTTGGTTCAAGAGCAGTTTGAAGAGATTTCAGCCACTGTTTGGCGTGAAAACTTAGTACGCTTTGATCATATGCCATTTATTACTAAAGTACATAGCTTGCCAGAGTTGGCGGTCGGCACTCGAGTGATTTTAGAAATTAAGCGCATTGATACGTTGATGATGGAGATTGACACGCGTTTTAAAGCGGTTGAGGAAGTACGCATTAGCGAGCCGAATGCATTGGAGATTGACGATAGCAAAGGTGTGGAGGAGGTTCTTTAATGCGGAGTATAGGACGAAGGATCTCTAGGGCTGTGCATAAAGGCATGACGGGGGAGGAGAGCGTTGATGTCAGTGAGATGGATGGAGTGCGCTCATTGTATTTAGGTTCGGAAACCGTGCAAAGTGCAATGCGAGTTAAATCACCTTATGCGCTTGAGCTTGCTTACTCACGAGGCATGATGATGTTTTTGTTATTTATGAAACATCCTAAAAATGTGTTGATCGTTGGCTTGGGTGGTGGCTCGATTCCTAAATATATTCATCATTTTTTGCCTGAGATGCAAACCCGTGTAGTGGAAATTAATCCACGTATTATTCAAGTGGCGCGTAGCCATTTTTACCTGCCTGAAGATGATGAACGATTAGAGGTGGTCGAGGGTGATGGGGTGGCTTATCTTCAAGACAACAGTAGCGCAGCAGATGTGCTTTTGCTTGATATCTTTGATAGTCAAGGGGTTCCGCCAGAGATATACAATCAAGCCTTTTTTGATACGTGTGAAGCATCTTTGCGCCTAGATGGCATGATGGCAGTAAATCTGTGGGGGTCAGATAAGAATTTTGATATTTATTTGCAACGTATAGAACAAAGCTTTCATGACCGTGTGTTGGTCTTGCGCACCGGACGCCCTGGCAATATTGTGGTTTTTGGTTTTAAGCGTCCACCACGTGACTTAAGATGGTCAACATTAAGAGTGCGAGCAAAAGCTTTGCAAGAGCATCACAACATAGAGTTTCTTGAGTTTGTTGAGAAACTCAAAGACGAAAATTTAAGCACGAGCAACCGCCTCTTATTTGAAGCATAAAATTTAAAGAAAGCACTAGACATGAGCCAGCATAATTTTTTTGCCACTTGCCCGCGAGGCCTTGAAGCGTTATTGGCAGAGGAGCTTTTCAGCGTTGGTGCAAAAGCTATTCAAGCAACCGACGGCGGGGTAAGTTTTGCTGGAGACTGGGCTGTTTGCTACAAAGCGAATCTTGAAAGTCGTATTGCAACTCGAATTATGTGGCGAGTTGCGACTGGTCGATACGTGACCGAAGATGACCTATTTAATGCCGCTTACAAGCTCGATTGGCCCGGATGGTTTAAGGTTAGCAATAACTTTATGGTGAAAGTCACGGGTGTGAAATGCCCACTTAAAAGCCTAGAGTTTGCAACCTTACGAATCAAAGATGCGGTTTGTGATAAATTCCGCCAAGCCGTAAATAGTCGCCCTTATATTGACACCAAAACGCCTGATATTCGCATTCATGCTTATTTGGCAGCTGATAGTTATCAGTTTTATTTGGACACCTCAGGTGATGCGCTTTATCAGCGCGGCTTACGTCGGGCTAGCATTGAAGCCCCGCTTCGTGAGAATTTAGCAGCTGGTATTATTAAGCTGTCTGGCTGGAAACCAGGGCAGCCGTTTTTAGATCCAATGTGTGGCAGCGGAACATTTTTGCTTGAAGCTACGATGATGGCACTCAATATTGCGCCAGGTAGTAACCGACATTTTGGTTTTGAGAAGCTTAAAAACTTCGATGAAACTCTTTGGAGTAAGTTGCGTCAAGATGTCTTAAAAAAAGCGAAGCCCGTTGTGTTCTCTAAAATTTACGGTAGCGATGCTGATTTGCGAGCTGTTCGGGTTACTAAGCAAAATCTCCAGCAAGCAGGCTTGCTAGAAGCTGTCCAAGTTGCACAATTAGAATTTACTCAAGTGCCAGCGCCAGATGGCGATGGTGTGATGGTCGCTAATCCGCCTTATGGCGTTCGTATAGGCGAGGATGAAGAGCTGGCCTTGCTATATCCCAAGATGGGCGAAACATTAAAACGTAATTTTGCGGGATGGAATGCCTACTTTCTAACGAATGATATGCGTTTGCCCAAAATGATGCGTCTTGCGCCGACCAAACGAACGCCACTTTTTAATGGTCCTTTGGAATGCCGTTTGTTTGAGATTAAATTGGTAGCAGGTTCAAATCGAAAGGAAAAGTAATGGCGGACAGTTTAGTTGATTTACGTCAGAAAATTGATGCTTTCGTGAATGAGCGGGATTGGGGGCAATTTCATTCACCCAAAAATCTGGCCATGGCAATGATTGTTGAAGCTGCTGAGTTGGTTGAACATTTTCAGTGGGACACTATTCAAGAAAGTTATGATTTAAGTGCTGAAAAGCGCGAAGAGGTAGCCCATGAGCTTGCCGATACTTTCGTTTATTTGCTTAGATTGGCTGAAGTGATGGGCATTGATTTAATCAAAGCGGCTAACGATAAAATTGCGTTGAACGCGATTAAGTACCCTGTTGAAAAATCGAAAGGAAGTAATGCTAAATACACGGCTTATGCTGAAGAGCGTGACAAAAAACTTACTCCTGAGTATAAAAAATAATAAAAAGGCATTTATTTTTCTGAAATAAATGCCTTTTATAGCACTAAAGCTTATAACGCTTTTAGCGCTGCATCATAGTTAGGCTCATTGGCGATTTCAGAAACTAACTCACTATGTAAAACCTTGTTGTTTTCATCTAATACGATCACTGCACGGGCAGTTAGGCCAGCTAAGCTACCATCTAAAATCGACACTCCATAGTTGTTCGCAAACGCTGCGTGATTGCGGAAGCTCGATAATGTCACCACATTTTCAATACCTTCGGCGCCACAGAAGCGGCTCTGTGCAAAAGGTAGGTCGGCTGAAATGCAAAGCACAACGGTATTGTTTACTGCAGCAGCTTTTTTGTTAAATTCGCGAACAGAGGTTGCGCATGTTGGGGTGTCGATGCTTGGAAAAATGTTGAGAATTTTACGTTTTCCAGTGAACGTTTCTAAAGTTACAGTCTCGCGTTTAGCGTTTGCTAACTCGAAACTCGGTGCGGTTTGGCCAATGGTTGGGATGATGCCGCCGATTGAAATCGGGTTGCCTTTTAAAGTCACTGTATTTGTCATAATGATAATCCTTGTTGATGATTAATTTACTTACCCTAGTATTTTAGTACATTATTGCTTATTTGGTGCTTTCATATTGCGCAATCAATACTCCATAAAGCCGATTATCAAAAAAATCTCCTGTGATATAATCATCCGCTTTAATAATTAAGCGTAAGCGCTGTTTTTCGGAAATGTTCACGATTAAACAGTTTTTTCATATTTACAACTCACTTCTTGAATTAAGGAACACAGCACATGTCAGCAACCGTTGAAATCATCAGCAAACTAGAACGCCGTATGACGGTAACCGTGCCGATGAAACCAATTGAGGATGAAATCAATCAACGTATCAGCCAACTGATGCGTACTGCAAAACTACCAGGCTTTCGCCCAGGTAAAGTGCCAGCTAAATTAGTACAGCAACAGTATGGTGGACAAGCGCGTGATGAGGCTTTGACGAATGCAGTTGAACGTTCATTTTCTGAAGGGGTTGAATCAAATAAATTACGTGTTGCTGGTTATCCAAGCATTGAACACAAGCCTTTTGCTGAGGCTGATAAGGAATTTCAATACGTTGCAACTTTTGAGGTGTTTCCAGAAGTTGAAATTGGTGATTTAAGCAAAGTTAAAATTGAGCGCCCAACACTTGAAGTTGCAGAGGCTGATGTTAAAAGAACCTTAGATGTGCTGGTTAAACAACGCGCTACATTCGAGCCAGTGAAACGCGCTGCCAAAAAAGGCGATAAAGTAAAATTAGGTCTTAGTGCATCTATTGACGGCAATGAGGTGGAAAGCACTGGCGGTCAAACGATTGATTTGGTGATTGGTGAGGGCGGTCGTGTTCCTCAATTTGATGATCACTTGATTGGTGCTAAAGCGGGTGGCGAAGCTACATTTGATATTACATATCCAGCTGACCACCAACCAGAGCAGTTGGCTGGCAAAACGGTTTCTTACAAAGTGAACTTTGTTGAGATTGCCCAAGTTAAATTGCCTGAAATTGATGCTGATTTTGCTAAAACATTGGGTGTTGATGACGGTGATGTTGAAAAAATGAAAGCCGAAATCAAAGAAAGTTTGTCACAGGAAGTTGCTAAGCGTGTTCGTCAGAACGTTAAAGAGCAAGTTTTTGATGCATTGGTTGCGAATGCTAAGTTTGATTTGCCAAACGCTTTACTTGGTATGGAAATCGATCGTTTGATGCAAATGTCACGCCATAATTTGCAACAGCGTGGTGTTGATTTGGCTAATGTCACTCTCGAGCCTTCAATGTTTGAAGATCAAGCAAGGCGTGGTGCTACATTGCGCTTGGTATTGATGCATTTGGTGAATGAACATTCATTACAAGCGAATGCTGATCAAGTTCGTGCCATGGTTGATCAATTCTCAGTAAGTTTTGAGCGCCCTGAGGATGTAGTGCGTTGGTACTATGATGATGTTAAACGTCTTGATGAGCCAGCAGCATTGGCAACAGAAGAAAATGTTGTTAATTGGGTATTGGCGGCTGCAAAAGTAACAGACAAAAAAGTTAAATTTGATGATTTAATGGGCAATGCTTAATGTACAGACCTAGTCGCCACGAGATGAAAGAGATAATGAATACCATGGATACAAAAAGTCTTGGTTATATTCCTATGGTCGTAGAACAAAGCGGTCGTGGTGAGCGTTCCTATGACATTTACTCACGACTGCTTAAAGAACGTGTCATTTTCTTGGTTGGACCTGTAAATGATATGTCTGCGAACCTAGTTGTGGCACAGCTGTTGTTCTTGGAAGCGGAAAATCCTGACAAAGATATTTCACTTTATATCAACTCGCCTGGTGGTTCTGTTACAGCTGGTATGTCAATTTACGATACGATGCAATTTATCAAGCCTGATGTGAGCACCTTGTGTATTGGTCAGGCGGCAAGTATGGGAGCTTTCTTGTTAGCTGCTGGGGCTAAAGACAAGCGTTTTAGCCTGCCTAATTCTCGCATTATGATTCATCAGCCATCTGGAGGCTTCCAAGGTCAATCAACAGATATTGAGATTCATGCAAAAGAAATTTTATATTTGCGTGGCAAGCTAAATGAAATTTTGGCGCATCATACCGGCCGAACTGCAGATGAAATTGACCGTGATACAGAACGTGATAACTTCATGAGCGCAGAGCAATCAGTTGCATATGGCTTGATTGATAAAGTCATTGAGAGTAGACCAGAAGCTGCTTAAGTACTATTGTGAGTAATGTTTAGGCATTGCTTCAAATTAATATTGGAATGTTTAGGAATAATAATTAATGACTACAAACGCATCAGACGAAAAACTTCTTTATTGTTCGTTTTGCGGTAAAAGTCAGCATGAAGTTAAGAAACTGATTGCTGGTCCGTCTGTATTCATTTGTGATGAGTGCGTAGACCTTTGTAACGATATCATCCGTGAGGAAGCGCAAACAGTTGATGGCGAAAAAGCAGGTGACAAAAAACTTCCAACGCCAAAAGAAATTTGTGCAATCTTAGATCAGTATGTGATTGGACAAGTGCAAGCCAAGAAAAGCTTGGCTGTTGCGGTTTATAACCACTATAAACGACTAGATCAACCAACGGCAAAAGATGACGTTGAAATTGCCAAGAGTAATATTTTAGTCATAGGACCGACAGGCTCAGGTAAAACATTGCTCGCACAAACCCTTGCGCGTCTTCTAGATGTGCCATTCGTTATGGCAGATGCGACAACGTTGACTGAAGCTGGTTACGTCGGTGAAGATGTTGAAAATATCATGCAAAAATTGCTACAAAAATGCGATTACGATATCGAAAAGGCGCAACGTGGCATTGTTTACATTGATGAGATCGATAAGATTTCAAGAAAGTCAGATAATCCATCCATTACTCGTGATGTATCAGGTGAGGGTGTTCAGCAAGCATTGCTTAAACTGATTGAAGGTACTGTAGCGTCTGTGCCACCTCAGGGTGGTCGCAAACATCCAAATCAAGAGTTTGTTCAGCTTGATACCACTAACATTTTATTTATTTGCGGTGGTGCATTTGACGGCTTGGATAAAGTGATACGTCGCCGTTCAGAAAAGGGTGGTATTGGCTTCGGTGCAGAAGTGAAAAGCAAAGAAGACTCACGAGCGATTGGCGAAGTCTTGCGTGATGTTGAGCCAGAAGATTTAATTAAATTTGGACTTATTCCTGAGTTTGTTGGTCGCTTGCCTGCAATTGCAACCCTAGAGTCTTTGGACGAAAATGCGCTGATGACGATTTTGGTTGAGCCGAAAAATGCGCTCACTAAGCAATTTGCTAAGCTATTTAAAATGGAAGGCGTTGAGTTAGAGTTTCGTGAAGAAGCGCTTCGCTTGATTTCTAAGAAAGCGCTTGAGCGTAAAACAGGTGCGCGAGGTTTACGTTCAATCATGGAACATGCATTGCTTGAGATTATGTTTGATTTACCATCTATGCCCAACTTAAGCAAAGTGGTCGTTGATGAGGGCGCAATAAGAGGTGATACCCCACCTATCTTGATATACTCTGAAGATGTAGTTAAAGCTGAGTCTGCTAGCTAAGTTGACTCAAATAGTATTTAATTTAGCTACAGGTTAAAAGCTAAAAAAATAATTCGCGCTGGCACTTGAAGCGCCAGCGTTAATCCCCAATTAGATTGCATAGACGTTTGGTATATTGCCCAACGTAGCTAACGCCAAAGGCTTTCTCATGACAGAACAAACATTGCCATCTTTTACTCCAGACACAGGATTTTTACCTCTATTGCCTTTGCGTGATGTGGTTGTTTATCCTCATCTCGTCATTCCTCTGTTTGTTGGGCGTACAAAGTCAGTAAAAGCCTTAGAGATTGCCTCTGAAGGTAACAAACAGATTTTCTTAGTCGCACAAAAATCAGCCAATAAAGATGAGCCCGAGGCGTCAGATTTGTACGATGTTGGTACGATAGCGACTGTTTTACAGATGCTTAAACTCCCAGATGGAACTGTAAAAGTGCTTGTTGAAGGTGTTAGTCGTGCCAAATTGGCAGAGTTTCAAGATACTAATGATTGCTTCACGGCAAAGGCAGAGGTGCTTGTCGATGAGCCTGAGGATGATCATGAAGTGCAAGCCTTAATGCGAACGGTTTTTACGCAGTTTGATCAGTATGTTAAGCTCAATAAAAAAATACCTCCTGAAATTCTGACTTCACTTGCAACGATTGAAGATGCAAGTCGTCTAGCTGACACGATTACAGCGCACCTGACATTAAAGCTGGAAGAAAAACAAAGCATTCTTGAAATGTTTAGCGTTTCTCAACGACTCGAACACTTGCTTGGTTTGATGGAAGGCGAGATTGATATCTTACAAGTTGAGAAACGAATCCGCGGACGTGTTAAACGTCAAATGGAGAAAAGTCAGCGTGAGTACTATTTAAATGAGCAAGTGAAAGCCATTCAAAAAGAGTTGGGCGAGCAGGATGAGAACGCGGATATTGACGAATTAGCGAAGAAAATTGAAGCAGCAAAAATGCCCAAAGAAGCTTTGGACAAAGCGCATGCTGAAATGAAAAAGCTTAAGTTGATGTCTCCCATGTCTGCGGAAGCAAGTGTTGTCCGTAACTATATTGAGACATTGGTGAGTCTTCCTTGGAAGAAAAAAACTAAAATTCATAAAGATTTAGTTGAAGCACAGCGTATTCTAGATGAAGACCACTTTGGACTTGAAAAAGTAAAAGAACGTATTGTCGAATATCTCGCTGTACAACAGCGCGTTGATAAGTCAAAAGCACCAATTCTATGTTTGGTTGGGCCTCCAGGCGTAGGTAAGACTTCGCTTGGTCAAAGTATTGCTAAAGCGATTAACCGTAAGTTTGTCCGCGTTGCTTTAGGTGGAGTGCGTGACGAGTCAGAAATTCGTGGTCATCGTCGTACCTATATCGGCTCTATGCCAGGTAAAATTTTGCAAAGTATGGCAAAGGTTTCCGTTAAAAACCCATTATTTTTATTGGATGAAGTAGATAAGATGGGGCAAGACATGCGCGGAGATCCTTCATCAGCTTTGTTAGAGGTACTGGATCCAGAACAAAATCATACCTTTGTTGATCATTACGTTGAGGTTGAATACGACCTATCAGATGTCATGTTTGTAGCCACATCGAATTCTCTCAATATTCCAGAAGCTTTGATGGATCGTATGGAGATTATTCGACTTGCTGGATACACGGAAGATGAAAAATTAAACATTGCGATGCGTTACTTAGTGCCGAAACAATTAAAAGCTCATGGGTTGAAGGTGAGTGAAATTGATATCACTGAGGCATCAGTACAAGAAATTATTCGTTTCTACACCCGAGAAGCTGGCGTTCGTAGCCTAGATAGAGAAATCTCTAAGATTTGTCGAAAAGTTGTGAAGGATATTTTGACAACAAAATTATCTTTAACTAAAGATGCCAAAGTTGAGCAGATTGTTGTGACGCCAGAAACGATAGAAAATTACCTTGGTGTTCAACGCTTCGACTATGGTTTGGCTGCTAAAGAAAATCAAGTGGGCCAAGTCACTGGTTTGGCTTGGACGCAAGTAGGCGGCGATTTGCTTACCATTGAGTCAGTTGCAATGCCTGGAAAAGGTAAAATGATTACCACTGGTAAGTTGGGTGATGTCATGCAAGAGTCTATTCAGGCTGCAATGAGTGTGGTCCGAAGTCGCGCTAAACGCTTGGGAATTCTTGAAGATTTTTACGAAAAGAACGACATCCATATCCATTTTCCTGAAGGGGCAACCCCTAAAGATGGCCCAAGTGCAGGTATTGGTATTACAACAGCCATGGTTTCAGTTTTGACAGGTATTCCTGTTCGTGCTGATGTTGCGATGACAGGTGAAATTACGTTGAGGGGTGAGGTGTTACCAATTGGCGGTTTGAAAGAAAAGTTATTGGCAGCTCATCGTGGAGGCATTAAAACGGTCTTGATTCCTGATCAAAATATCAAAGATCTAACAGAAATCCCTGAGAACGTAAAAAATTGCCTTGAAATTCATCCTGTTAAATGGATAGATGAAGTATTAGAGTATGCGTTAGAAAGAATGCCAGAGCCCGCCCAAGAAATGGTGGCGAATCCAGAGGTTGTGGTTGATGATAAAGAAGTTGAAGTTGTCACGATAACCAAACATTAAGCGATTTTTTGCGGTTAATAGCTTGACACAGTCTTTTGACACTTGATATAAAGTAAATTGGCAGGGAGATTTATAGCCTGTTATATAAATAAAATCGAAAGGGGATACAAGTGAATAAATCAGAGCTAATTGACCAAATCGCAAAAGCCGCTGGAATCTCAAAGGCTGCTGCAGGTCGTGCATTGGACGCAACAACATCTGCAGTGACTGGCGCATTGAAAAAAGGTGATTTAGTCACCCTTATTGGCTTCGGTACATTTTATGTGGGTAAACGTGCTGCTCGTAACGGCCGCAATCCTCGTACTGGCGCAACAATTTCTATCAAAGCAGCAAATTCTCCTAAATTTAGGGCTGGTAAAGCACTTAAAGATGCTGTAAACTAGCGGTCTTCGTTGGTTAACGAATGGGTGATTAGCTCAGTTGGTAGAGCGTCGCCCTTACAAGGCGAATGTCGGCGGTTCGACCCCGTCATCACCCACCATTCAACCAGCGAAAAAAGTCGTTACATTCATTTAGAATGTGCCGCAAAGTTTTGGAGTGGTAGTTCAGTTGGTTAGAATACCGGCCTGTCACGCCGGGGGTCGCGGGTTCGAGTCCCGTCCACTCCGCCACGAATTACCTAGTGTTTAAAAGCATGTAGTGATTCAACAAAAAGCCCCGCGCAAGCGGGGCTTTTTGTTTTTTACTTTCTCTGTAGGCCTTCTCATTGGGTATTTTCATTAGCAGCTTGGTGAAGCTTTTCGCGAAGTCCGAACAGGATTGAGCAGTTCGCAGTGAAGTTAGAATCCCCTGAATTTATTCATGGGGAGTAACAACAGTTTGCGCGTAAAACCTCGCCATTAATGCCAGGATGATGTCAATAGCTTGCAATTCTTCATTGGCTTGCCTTAAGTCTGTCAAGGAAAACTCTTGTATGGTATATTTACTAATTATTTACAATTTAATGCGCAGTCAATTTATGCTTGTTTTAAATAGTTTTATTAGAACTTTTTTACAGGTTTAATGACTTAAAAAGTGCATTTACTTAATCAATCGAAGGTGTAATAGTTATGTTGGAAGTTATTCGGGCACATTCTAAAGGATGGATGGCAAAGCTGATCCTAACTTTGATCACAGTGCCATTTGCATTGTTTGGGATTGATGCCTATTTGAAAGATGCAGGCGCTGGCGCTTCAGTTGCTAAGGTTGATGGAGCTACTATTTCTATTCAGGAGTATCGCAACGCGATGCAAAGTCTAAGAGACAGACTCCAAAAAGAAAACCCTAAAGATATTGGTGCCTTAGATTCTCCAGAAGTTAAGCAGTCGGTATTAGATCGATTAATTAACACACGCCTATTGAATGCAGAGGTGGCTCATAGCAACTTCAAAGTAACGAATGAGCAATTAGCACAATTTATTACTAGTCTGCCAGAGTTCCAACAAGGCGGTAAGTTCTCTCAAGAAGTTTATGACAAGCTATTGAGTCAAAATCAAATGACGCCATCTCAGTTTGAGAACAAAATGCGAGGCGAAATGTTGTTACAACAAGCACGTGATGGTGTTCCTGGTTTAGCATTCTCAGCACCTGCAGTTGAAAATGCTGTACTTAGTATCGAACATCAACAACGTGAAGTGTCTGTTGCGGAAATTAAAACGGCTGATTTTATTTCACAAGTGAAAGTCGATCCATCTGAGGTTCAGGCTTATTACAACAAACATAAAGATAAATTCAAAGTCCCTGAGCAAGTAAAACTTGAGTTTGTCATGATGTCTGCCAATACGCTCATTCCAAAAATGCAAACGACCGAAGAAGAAGCAAAAAAATTCTATGATGAAAATGCTTCAAAATTCCAAGGTAATGAACAGCGTCATGCTAGTCATATTCTCATTGGTGTTTCGGCGACTGCCTCACCAGAAGCAAAAGCTGAAGCTAAGAAAAAAGCTGAGCAAGTGTTAGCTGAAGTTAAGAAAAATCCTGCAAAATTTGCTGAACTAGCTAAAAAATATTCTCAAGATCCAGGCTCTGCTGAAAAAGGTGGTGATTTAGGTACTTTTGGACGTGGCTCTATGGTAAAACCGTTTGAGGATGCTGTTTTTGCAATGAAACCTGGTGATATCAGTGGGTTAGTGCAATCTGATTTTGGTTATCACATTATTAAACTGAACGAAATTGCTGGTCAAGGTCAAGGTTATGATGCGTTGAAACCGCAAATCCGTGCAGAGTTAATGTATCAAAAAGCATTGGCTAAATTCTCTGAGCAAGCTGAAGCGTTCAGTGCAATGGTTTATGAGCAATCAACGAGCTTACAACCAGCAGCAGATGCTTACGGTATTCCTATTCAGAAAACGGAATGGTTGACCTATGCAGATGGTGCCAAATTCTTCAAAAGCGATAAGTTAATGACTTTGGTGTTTACAAATGAAGTGCTTAAAGATAAACGCAATACTGAAGCAGTTGAAGTCTCTAATAACACTTTGGTTTCTGCCCGTGTTATTGATTATAAACCATCAGCACCTCGTAGCTTTGATGAGGTTAAAGGTGGAATTGAAGACTTGTTAAAAATTGAGAAAGCTACCAAATTGGCGATCGATAAAGGCACTTCATCTCTTGCTGCACTTAAAGATGGGAAGTCTGCAACTGGCCTTGATTGGATTCCTCCAGTCACGGTAGACCGTAAGAACGCACAAGGCTTAACAGATTTGACAATGTCGAATGTGTTTAAGATTGATACAGCAAAGTTACCTGCTTATGCTGGCGTGGCTGACAGTCAAAAAGGGTATTTGTTGATTAAAGTGAGTGCGGTTCAAAATAAACTGGCTGATGAAGAGTCTAAGAAAAATGCATTGCTTGATTTAAGAACTGCAATGGCTTCTGAATACTCATCTGCTTATATTGCTTCATTAAAAGCCAATAAGAAAATTTTTGTGAATTCCCGCTTAATGATGAGCGATAGCGCACAAACTCAATAGTGTAAAGATAACAAAAAAGGCCGTCTTAGGACGGCCTTTTTTGTGCAAATAATAGTTATTTCAAGTTAATCTACGATTCCTGCAGCAGTGATATTCATGCCGCCATCCACATAAGTAATTTCGCCAGTAACGCCAGATGCTAAATCGCTACATAAGAAAGCTGATACATTGCCTACTTCTTCAATCGTTACATTACGACGAAGTGGAGCGTGCTTTTCGTTGAATCCTTGCATCTTATCGAAGTCCGCGATACCTGATGCAGCAAGGGTTTTAATTGGGCCTGCAGACACAGCATTCACACGAATACCCTTAGGGCCTAAACTTTGAGCCATGTATCGTACATTTGCCTCTAAGCTGGCTTTAGCAACGCCCATGACATTATAGTTAGGCAGTGTGCGTTCAGCGCCTAAGTAGCTAATGGTGAGTAAGCTGCCATTGCGTCCTTCCATCATTGGCATCGCAGCTTTAGCAAGCGCTGCAAAGCTGTAAGAGCTGATATCGTGAGCGATACGGAAATAGTCTCGCGTTACTTTTTGTAAATAGTCACCATCAAGCGCATCTTTAGGAACGAAAGCAACTGAATGCACGATCACATCAATACCATCCCAATGTTTAGCGAGTGCGGGGAATAGCGCATCAATTTGTTCATCGCTACCAACGTCACATGGCAATACGATATTTGAATCAAACTCAGCGGCCAATTTTTTGACGCGGTCTTCAAATTTATCCATTTGGTAGGTAAAGGCAAGTTCAGCACCTTCACGCTTCATTGCTTCAGCAATGCCGTAGGCAATTGAACGATTGCTTAATAGACCAACGATTAATACACGTTTTCCAGTGAGGAATCCCATGAGTAGCTTTCCTTAAAAGTCAAAAATTCTATTTGTTATTCGAAGTTCTTGGGTCTAACGCATCGCGCAGACCTTCACCAAGCAAATTATAACCCATCACGGTAATTAATATGGCAAGGCCAGGAAAGAGAGAGAGCCACCATGCAAACTCGATATACTCTTTACCATCAGTAAGGATATTTCCCCACGATGCTTGCGGAGCTTGAACACCCAACCCCAAAAAGCTTAATCCAGATTCAACTAATACCGCACTTGCAATACCGAGCACTGAGCTGACTATAATTGGCGTAAGGCTATTAGGAAGTAGTTGTTTAAAAATCAAACGGCTATCTTTGGCGCCTAGTGTTTGAGATGCCAGCACAAACTCACGATTTCTAAGGCTTAAAAATTCTGCGCGCACCAAACGTGTTACTCCCATCCAAGAGGTGAGGCCGATCACGATCATGATGTTCCAGATAGAGGGCGTTAGGAATGCGATGACAGCTAATATTAAAAAGAAAGTTGGAATGGACAACATAATATCAACTAAACGCATAATGATGGTATCTACCCAGCCACGATAGAAGCCTGCTATCGCACCTAGAACAATGCCAATAATAGTGGCAATCCCTACTGCTACGATCCCAACTAAAAGCGATATGCGTGCGCCAAATAGCATTCGGGAGTAAACATCACGTCCAAGACCATCAGTGCCCATTAAGTGGGTTGATGAGGGGGAAAGTAAAATGTGTTTAACGTTAATTGCATCAGGGTCAAATGGCGCAATCAAAGGTGCAAGTATCGCCATGATGGAAATAAAACCAATTACAATTAATCCAGCTAAGGCTAATGGATTTTTAAGGATGGCGTTCATTGTGCCACTCCTTTTCGAACTCTTGGATCAGCCCAAGCGTAAGCTAAATCTGCTAAAAGGTTACCAATTAAAGTAAGTGCCGAACCAATAGTAAGAATACCCATGATTACTGGGAAGTCACGCATCAACACAGCATCATAAAAAAGTTTGCCCATGCCTGGAATAGCGAAAATAGATTCAGCAATCACAGAGCCACCAATTAGGCCTGGGATAGAAAGACCGAAGATGGTGATTAAAGGAAGTAGAGCATTTCTGAGCGCATGCTTATAAACAACGGTATTTTCAGGAAGTCCCTTTGCTCTCGCGGTAGTAATATAGTCTTGATGAAGGACATCCAGCATGCCGTTACGAACAAAGAGTGAAATGCCAGCGAGCCCCGTGAGTCCAGAAATTAAAATGGGCAGTGTGAGGTGCTTTAGCGTATCTAACAGCTGTGCAAAGTTAGAGAGTTTCTCCGCCCCCAGGCTATGAAGCCCTGAAATAGGCAGCCAATTATGGCTTACTCCGGTCCAGTACATCAGCATCAATGCTAGCCAGAAGCTTGGAATAGCAAAGCCAATAAACACAAAAATGGTAATTGATCGATCGGGCATTTTGTTTTGAGTAAGAGCTGAAATCACTCCTAATGGCAATGCTATTGCAATAATAAGGCTTAAGCTTAAGACGTTAATGAGCAGGGTAATGGGAAGCGCTTCTTGAATCATGCCTTTTGTAACATTGCCATCCTTATCTGTTTCTTGCCAGAACACAGGGCTCTGATGGCTAGCGAAGGAGTGTCCAAAATCTAGTGTAGACATCCGTTTTAGCCATAATCCATATTGCACAATGACTGGCTTATCTAGGTTGTATAGCTCTCGGAGTTTTTGGCGTGACTCTTCACTCGTCTTGGGATTAAAGCTTGCTTCAGTGGAAGTAATGTCTCCAGGGGCTAGATGCATAATTAAAAATGAAATTAGGCTAATCCCAACAAGCAGAGGCACCATCCAGAATAAACGGTTTAAAAGGTATTTAAGCATAATTAGTCCGCACTCATTTCATTGCGCCTTAGTGGTGCAGGGATGTACCATTCGTAAGAGTTATGACCAATGCCTGCTGGCGGTGCAGGGTCGTCAATTCCTTTCACCCGTTTATGAATGGCCGTCAATCCATAGCCTGCAAATAAGTAAACGACAGGGCTGTCTTCTAACAAAATCTCTGAAAACTCGTGATAAATTTTCATGCGCTTATCAGGGTTTAACTCTAGTCTGCCGGCTTCTAGTAATTTATCAACCTTGGGGTTATTGTAGCCAATAAAATTGAACTGGCCTGGTGCTTGTTGGGAAGAGTGCCAGATGTTGAATTGGTCTGGTTCTAAACCCAGGCCCCAGCCAAGCAATACAACATTAAAGTCACCAGTTTTAATAAAGCGGCTAATAAACGTTGCCCATTCCACGACGCGGATTTTTACATCAATCCCAATTTCTTTTAATCGCCGTTGAATTAATACTGCACTCATTTCACGTTCTTTGTTTTGATTGGTCAGTATTTCAAAACTCAAAGGTTTGCCATCACGGTCTAAGATGCCATCATGATCGTGGTCTTCAAAGCCAGCTTCTTTTAGCAAAGCTAGGGCTTTTTGAGGGTCGTAAGGGTAAGGTTTTAATTTAGGATTACTCCAACGAGTACCTGGTTTGTATGGAGAGGCAACTGGCAGGCCTAGGCCTAATAAGACGCCATCAATGATTTCTTGCTTATCAATTGCGTAATTAATGGCTTGTCTAACTCGAACGTCATCGAAAGGCTTGTGCTTAAGATTAAAACCTAAATAAGTATAACTGTTGCCAAGTTCTTTATATTGCGCAATTTTGTTAGTGAGGTCTGGGCGAGATGGAAAAATACGGGCATATTGAATAGAGTTTAATCCCATGGAGTCAATGTTATCTGCCATTAACTCTAGAAACTGCGCGGCACGATCAGGGATGATGCGCGATACGAGGCGGTCAATTTTTGCTTGTCCTTGGGTGGCATTGGGATTGCGTTTAAGGCTAATACTTTCTCCTTTTTTCCATTGGTCGAGTTGATAGTAATGGCTGCCAACAGGGTTGCGAGAAAACGGTGTGTTGTTGATGTCTTGGTCTTTAAGTAAATGTTTAGGCAGTATATGTAAGCCAGACCAAGAATCTAAAGCTGGGGCATAGGGTTGCGCATAGGTTACTTTGAAAGTGTTTTCATCAGGCGCCTCAGCTTTTTTGACGAGTTTATAATCAGCTCCGTAAGGCGATCGTGTCTTGTCATCCGTCACTGTTTGCCAAGTAAATAATACATCATCGCTTGTCAGTGGTTTGCCGTCGGCCCATTTAAGATTAGGCTTTAAATGAAAGGTAATAGTCTTTTGGTCTGCGGAAACGTCCCATGATTGCGCAAGCTCGCCAGTTAACTCGAGATTTTTGTCGTATTTTAATAGGCTGTTAAAAATATTTGAGGCAACAGCTGAGGCTGATGACTCGCCTGCCATCATCGCAATCAGGCCGCTTGGCTCCCCAGAAAGCGTGTCTACTAAAGTGCCTCCTGCCTCGGAAGGATAGGCTTTATTGAAATCATTAGCACTTTCAGTTTTTTGCTGACCACAGCCAATGAGCATGGTTGTTAGCAAAAAGCTAAACAAGGCTAATACCGTTTTCAGTGTTTTAGGCTTCTGTTGCATCCGCGTTTGTTGCCTTAAAGATGGAACGTTTTAGTTTACTGACCAGCTTTGTGTTTTCCGGACTTTTTGCTGGAAGGCGATTTTTTAGCACCTTCAGATTTCTTTTCTGAGGGTTTATTTAAAGAGCTTTCTTTTTTCTTATCTGCCTGTCTGACCGATTTTTTTCCTTTTTGTTTCGTATCTGATGCTTGCTGTTCGTTTTCAGATTGGGGGTTGTTTGTGTCAACAGGCGTTATATCTGGATTTCCAGCGCTATTAGGAACGAGCAACGATTGTGAGCTGCTTATTTTTTTGCCACTCGAAATATCATTAACGTCCCTTAGTTGGCTCACGTTAATGCCAAATTTTTGTGCAATTTTGTCCATTCGTTCACCACGTTTAGCATGGTATGTTTGCCAGCTAACAAGTGGTTTGTCGTAGTTGGCTAAGTTGGTTTTGAAAGTATTCGCTGCTGAAACCGGCAATAAAATCTCATGTGCATTACCTGTTTCAGTAATCACTGGGCGATTGTATTCAGGATTGAGTGATACAAATTCTTCGTAAGAAATTTCGGCCAAACTCGCTGCAAGCTTGGCATCGATTTGTTCTGGTGCGATCACCTTAGTGAAATAAGGACGATTAGGAATTTTATCAATGTTCAGTCCATAGTTTTCTGGCTGTTTCATGATGTTTTTAATGGCTTGCAGCTTAGGTACGTAATTTTTAGTCTCTTCTGGAAGAGGCAGACTCGCGTAATCTGTTGGCAAGCCTTTTTTTAAATTATGTTCAATTGCACGCTGAACTGTCCCTTCGCCAGCATTGTAAGCGGCAAGTGCCAAATCCCAGCTTCCAAACATACCGTGCAATTTTTGGAGATAGGTGAGAGCTGCATTGGTGGCGGCTGTGACGTCACGACGGTTATCAACCCACCAGTCTTGTTTTAAGCCAAAGGTTTTGCCTGTCGCGGGCATAAATTGCCATATTCCTGATGCTTTGGTGCGTGAATTTGCAACTGGGTTAAAAGCACTTTCCACCATAGGCAAAAGGGCAATTTCGCTTGGCATTCCGCGTTTTTCAACTTCAACCACAATATGGTAGAGATAGCGCTGGCTTCGGCTTATCATGCGCTTTACATAGTCAGGTCGTGATGCATACCAAGCTTCGTGGGTTCCTGTATAAGAAGATTCAATATCTGGAATGTTATAGCCACTGATAATGCGTTGACGTAAATCAGGTGCAGTTTTGTCTATATTTGTCTGCGTTTGGTCGGATGTTTGGTCAGGTAAGTAGTTGAGTACGGGATCTAGCTGTGAGTTCGGAGTGATATTAAAGCTTGGATCTAATGCTTCTCGGTTGGATGTATTGTTGTTGTCCAAAATTACAATGTAATCACCCTCGACATTGGTTTCAGCACGCGCAGATATCACTAAAAGCAGGAGTGAAAGCAATATTAATTTTAGAGGGTTTTGGTTCGTCATGAACACTTTCTAAAAGGCTTGAAAATAAGCAAAAACGGCCTGTGATAGTAGCTAAATAGAGGGGCTACAGTCAAGCAAAAATCCCTCTAAAGCTATTGAAGAAATGTGATTTAAAAGTGATTCCGCATTTGTCTCAATAATGAAAAAACCTCAATTTCATTCCCGCTTTCTAAGCCTAAAGTGCGGATAATTTCTGGTGAGTTACATCGTAAAAATGGATTTGTCGCTAGCTCCAGTTTAATTGCACTAGGAATGGTTGGTAAGTTGGCCTCTCTTAATTTGCGTGATGTGCTTATTCTTTCAATTAAATTCGGATTATTTTTTTCAACCGTCTTTGCAAATTGCAAATTATGTTCGGTGTATTCGTGAGCGCAGTACACAGCTGTATCTGGTGGAAGTTTTGCAATTTTTTGAAGTGAAGCAAACATTTGTTCTGCCGTGCCTTCAAAAAGTCTGCCGCATCCACCACCAAATAATGTGTCGCCACAGAAAATTGAATTCACGCCATAATAAGCAACGTGTCCAAGTGTATGTCCGCCCACATCAATGACTTGGAATGCAATGTCTAATTCTTTAATGTGAATTATTTGGCCTTCACTCACCGAGGTATGATTAAAGGCATAGTGTTCTTTTGCTGGCGCGAAGACTTGTGGGGAAAATGCGGTGATTAGCCTATTCACACCGCCAATATGGTCGGCATGATGGTGTGTGATTAAAATGGTGGAGAGTTTTAACCCACGTTGTTTTAATGATGTAATGACTGGTTCGGCCTCGCCTGGGTCTACAATGACAGCGTATGTCCCATTTTCAATGAGCCAAATGTAATTATCTTGAAATGCTGAAATGGGTATGATGTTAAGCATAATGCTTCATAGCGTAACATTTTCTGCAGGATTAATGGATGCTGGAAACCAATAATGAGTAAAGATTTCAATCAACCGGAGATGTTAAGTTGGCTTGATACGCCGATAGGCAGATATCTATTGGGACAAGAGCAAGACATTTTTGATGATGTGGTGAGTGATATTTTTGGATTTAATGCACTTCAGTTGGGTTTTTTGCATGCGGATTTACTTCGTAACTCACGCATTCCATTTTCAATTAAGGCTAGTGAGACGCAGGGCGATTTATTGTGCGAAACTCAGCAGTTACCGATTTTGAGTAACACGATGGATTTGGTGTTGTTGCCTCACACCCTAGATTTTAGTACAAATCCGCAACAAACCTTGAGAGAAGTTGAGCGTATCTTGATGCCGGAGGGGCATATTGTAATTACAGGGTTTAACCCCTTAAGTACTTGGGGTTTGAGAAGGTTTGTGAGTAAGCATTGCTCTTCCTCAAGTGCGCTGTGGCATGCACATTTTTTATCTTCATTACGAATTAAGGATTGGTTGAGTTTACTGGGTTTTGAGATCGTGAATTTGCGTATGGCTTGTTATAAGTTTCCTGTACAGTCCGCAACATGGATGCAACGTTTCGATGGCTTAGATAACCTTGGTAAGTTTTGTTGGCCTATGCTCGGGGGTGTATATTGTATTGTTGCAAAAAAACGGGTGTTGGGTATGCGGGTTATAAAACCGAACTGGAAACAAGTGAAATTTAAACATGGATTAGCAATCTCACCCTCAAAAAAGGATGATGTATCCAGTCATGTAACAAAAACAAAGAAGAAGGTTTAGGTGTGTCTGAAAAGTTATCTGAGGTAGTCGTCATATACGCTGATGGCGCATGCAAAGGGAATCCTGGCCCTGGTGGTTGGGGTGCATGGATCATCATGGGTGGGCATTCAAAAGAGCTGTGTGGTGGTGAGTTAGTAACTACGAATAACCGCATGGAATTAATGGCTGTGATTCGTGCACTGCAGGCATTAAAGCGGACTTGTAACGTTAAAATTTATACTGATTCAGTTTATGTGCAAAAAGGCATGACTGAATGGATTGAGGGTTGGAAAAAACGCGGATGGCGGACGGCGGACAAGAAGCCGGTCAAGAACGATGATTTGTGGCAAATGTTGGACGCCATTGCAGAGCAACATAAGATTGAATGGTTATGGGTTAAAGGACACGCAGGCGACGTTGGGAATGAGCGAGCAGATGCTTTAGCTAACCAAGGTGTTGCCCAAGTGATGCAAGGTTAGATAAAAAAATTGAAAGTAAATAAATGAGACAAGTTTTCTTAGATACAGAAACCACGGGCTTATATCCAGCGCAAGGGCATCGCGTTATTGAAATAGCCGCAGTTGAGGCAATTAATCGACGTGTTACTGACAATCATTTTCACGTTTACTTAAACCCCGATCGAGAAATTGATGCTGCGGCCCAGGAGGTTCATGGGATTACGTTAGATTTTTTGCAGGACAAGCCTCGTTTTCTGGATGTGGTGAGTGAGTTTTTAGATTTTGTCTCGGGTGCGGAACTTGTTATTCATAACGCGCCATTTGACATTGGTTTTTTAAATGCAGAGTTGGGCAAGATAGACCGTGAAAATATAGAAAAAACGGCGGGCAATATCATTGATACCCTAAAAATGGCTAAAGACATGCGACCAGGGCAACGTAATAACTTGGATGCATTGTGTCGTCATTATGGCATTGATAATTCAAGGCGTACGTTACATGGCGCTTTACTTGATGCTGAGTTGCTCGCCGAGGTTTATATGGCGATGACTCGAGGCCAAGATAGCTTAATGATGGATATGCTTGGGGATGAACCGTCACATCAAGAAGAGGGTGGTGCTTTGGCGCCAATGAGTCTAAAAGTGTTGACAGCGACACCAGATGAGCTTGCGGAGCACGAGGCTTATATAAGCGCACTTAATAAAGGTGATAATCTTTGGTTGAGGCCTTTGAATAAGCCAGCCACAGAATAATTAACTTAGTGCGTCTGCCCAACTGTTAGGGGTTTCATAGAGCCTTACGCGTTCTAGTTTTAGATGGTTGCCGTAAACATCTTGATATTGACTGTTGAGTATTCGAAAAGCTTCCGCAGCCATATTTTCAGCCGTTGGGACGCTATTCATGATTACGGTCTTGTGATTGGGTAAGGTGTTCAAAAAATTTAAAATTTCCGTATCGCCTTTGTAGACCAAGAACGCATGATCCCATACATCCACCACAGATTTCTTCGCGATGGCTTTAACATCTGAAAAGTCCATAACCATCCCATTATCAGAAGAGTTTTCTTGCTGAATAATGTCGCCAGATAGTGTGATTTCCATGGCGTAACGATGCCCATGAAGATTTTTGCATTGGCTTTTGTGGCAGGGAATACGGTGCCCTGAGTCGAATTCGAGTCGTGTAGTAATTTGCATAATCTAGATTATATCAGTTTCTAATACGGCTAAATTTTGGCTTTGCCGATTTCTAGGCTCAGGCCTTGATAGAAGTAAAGACGTGCGGGAGATATTTTGCCTGATTCCATCGCATTCATCACTGCACAATCTGGCTCATGGATATGTTTGCAATTATTGAAGCGACATTTGCCTAAATAAGGTCTGAATTCAATAAAAGCACGCTCTAACTCTTCAAGACTTAAATGATTTAAACCAAACTCTTGCAAGCCTGGTGAGTCAATTAAATCGCTCGTTTCATCCAAATGATACAAGTGTGCCGCAGTAGTGGTGTGCTTACCGCTATCTAATACTTCAGAAACCTCTTGTGTGCGAACCGCAGACTCTGGAAGTAGGGCATTAACAATGGTTGATTTTCCCATCCCCGATTGTCCAACGAGCACACTGACTTTTCCTGCCAACCATTGTCTTAGAGGAAGGATATCCTGTTTTGCTGATAAAGGTTGCACTTGGTAGCCTAAGTCTTGGTATACCTTAAGCAGTTTCATCGCTTCTGAATTGTCTGCCAAATCACATTTGTTGAGCACAATTAATGCGTTGATGCCTGCAGCTTCGGCAGCGATGAGGCAACGATTAAGAAGGGCCTCATAAAAGCTTGGGGTGGTTGCCAGCACAATAATAACTTGAGTGATGTTAGAGGCGAGTATTTTTGTTTTATAAGCATTACTTCGGAAAAGTAGGCTTGTACGTGGGTAAAGTTTTTCGACGACACCCTCAAGCGTATCAGTCATTTTTACATCTACTTGATCGCCACAAGCTAAATCATTTTTTTTGCCGCGAGTGACACAACTTATGTATGTGCCATCTTTGAGTTCGATGCCATAGCGCTTGCCATAAGAGGCGATAACTTGACCTTGTTGCAGGGGATGGTTGGACAAAAGACTATTTTTCGAAATGATAGTATGTTTGATTGAGGTAGCTTGCGACATCGAGCTCTTCATCTTCAAACCATTTTAATCCTAGCATGGTATTGCAATTTCTAACTTGCGCTTTTAATCCACGCGAAGTTTTCACCAAACGATTTTCTCGCATGTAAATCGCTGAGCCATCACCACCAAAGCTACTAGCGTGGCAGGAAATACAGTTTTTCTGTAACAAAGCTTTACCATTGACTGGGTTCCCTCCTTGATACAGATCCGAATATTGGTCAGCATTAGCGACGTTTATGCTCATCAAGGCGAGTAGGAGGGCTATTTTCAAAAGCTTTGCCATTGAATTATCTGTCCTTTTGAACTTGCCAGTTATTCATTTGTAAGCTTTGCGATACGAATATTTGCTGGCGGATGAGAATCATAAAAGCTAGAGTGTAACGGGTCTGGGGTTAAGGTAGAAGCGTTATCACGATAAAGCTTAACTAATGCCTCAACTAAATGTTTTGCACTTGCGTGTTTTGCAGCATATGCATCTGCTTCAAATTCATTTTTACGTGAATAGTTTGCCATGATAGGGCGAAGCACAAATAGGAAAGTAGGACTTACAAGTAAAAATAAAATAAGTGTCATGTAGCTACTCATATCGTTAACGCCCAAGCCAAGGAAAAACCAATTTTGATCTTTTAAGAAACCTAATAATGCCAAGCCTAAGAAGCTCATTGCAAACATCATCACAATGCGTTTAATGACGTGTTTGTGTTTGAAGTGACCTAACTCATGTGCAAGAACTGCCTCGATTTCATCCGCATTTAAGCGCTCCAAAAGAGTATCAAAAAATACCACGCGTTTGTTTTTACCAAATCCTGTGAAATAAGCATTTCCATGGCTACTCCGCGCAGAGCCATCCATCACAAATAAACCTTGTGATTTAAAACCACACTTTGCCAATAAAGCTTCAATACGACTTTTTAAAGCTTCATCTGCCAGAGGTGTAAATTTATTAAAAATGGGCGCTATAAAAGTTGGATAAATGGCGAGTACTAATAAATTGAAAACACTCCATACTACCCAAAGATAAAGCCACCAATATTCGCCAGCGCTTTCCATCAGCCATAATGCTGCAAATAGAATAGGGGCACCAAGTGCGATGCCTAAAATGGTTTGTTTAATGATATCGCCCACATACATAACGCGCGTCATTTTGTTAAAACCAAAATGCGCGTCAATGACAAAGGTTTTGTAGTAGTCAAAGGGGGTGTCAATGATTCCGCTGATCATCAGCGCACTTAAAATCACCAATGCGCCTCTCAGCATTTCATGATCGGGCATCAACTCTCGCCAGACATAATCTATCCACTGCAATCCTCCACCCCAAGTATATGTGAGGAGCAAGGCTGCTTGAACGATGCTCTCCGCAATGACTAGTTTTGTTTTCGCTGAGGTGTAGTCTGCAGCTTTTTGATGTGCTTCTAGACTGATATCTTTGCTAAATGCGTTAGGAACTTGATTACGGTGATTTAGCACAAAACTAATATGTCGGTTACCTAACCAAATACGGGTGAAGGTAGTTAAAACTACCATAGCAATGAAAATAATACTAAGTGTGTAACTCTGTGTAGATGCCATGATTTTATAGGTTTTCAGTTAAACTAATAACATTATAGAAGCTTCAATCGTGCGAAGGTTCACCAATTGTAATTTATTCAACAAAATTAATGGAAATCATGATGGCAAATTCAAACGATAATTTAATCTGGCTTGATATGGAGATGACAGGCTTGTTGCCAGATGATGACCGCATTATAGAATTGGCAGCTGTTGTGACGGATGCTGATTTAAATGTGATTGCGGAGTCGCCAGTGATCGTGATTCATCAGTCTGACGAAATCTTAGATGGAATGGACGCATGGAATAAGGGAACTCATGGTCGCTCCGGATTAATCGAAAAAGTGAAATCTTCAACCACTAATGAGGAACAAGCGACTGTACAAATGCTTGAATTTTTGAAGCTACATGTGCCAGCTGGGAAGTCTCCAATGTGTGGCAACTCGATCTGCCAAGATAGACGATTTATGGCACGTTACATGCCTGAGCTCGAGAAATACTTCCATTACCGTAATCTAGATGTAAGTACATTCAAGGAGTTAGCGCGTCGCTGGAAGCCAACAATTTATTCAGGCTTTAAAAAAGCCAGCAAGCATGAAGCATTGGCGGATATTTATGAATCTATTGACGAACTCAAATATTACCGCGAACATTTTATTCGTCTTGATTAAATTAAGTGCAAAAAAATGGGTGCGTCAAGCGCACCCTAAGGGAGGAGAAAAATAGCTTTGGAGTAAGCTCATTTTAATCAAAGCAGTTTCCGTGCCAAGTTTCTAATCCCTTTTTAGTTTTTTATCTGGTTCTTCAAGATTTCTTCATACATTGTCATATATGTCTCAGCACTCCTAGACCAATCTAAGTTTAGACGCATGCCATTTTCTTGTATTTCTTTCCAAACTTTTTTGTTCTGATAATAGCCTATCGCCCTTTTAACCACGGAGACTAGCTCGCTGGGGTCAGCTTTTCTCATGACAAATCCTGTAGCTGTTTTATTGTTAATGCTGATATCGTTGCTATCTTCAACAGAATCGGCAAGGCCGCCAGTATGAGTGACAACGGGTGGTGTCCCGTAACGTAAGCCGTACATTTGGTTGAGGCCACAGGGCTCAAAGCGTGACGGCATAATAAAAATGTCACACCCTGCCATAATTTGGTGCGAAAGTTCTTCGTTGTAGCCGATAGTAACGCTTACTTGATTTGGGAACTTTAAAGCTAAATCACGAAAGCCCTTTTCAAGGTTTCCATCCCCACTACCTAATACGACTAATTGACAGTGATGCAAAGCAATCAGATCTTCTGCGCATGCTAAAAGCATGTCTAAGCCTTTTTGATGAGTGAGGCGGCTGACAACGCCCAGTAGAGGCGTTTGAGCTTCTATTTTTAGGCCTAGTTTAGTTTGAAGGGTTGATTTAACAGTTTGTTTGCCAGTTAGATTGCTTGCGTCGTAATGTTGGGCAAGATGTTGGTCTGTCGCTGGATTCCATTCTTTTGTATCAAGACCATTAAGAATGCCGTGTATTTCTTTTCCGCGTGCTGTTAGTAAGCCTTCCATACCAAATCCGTAAGCTTCTGTTTGGATTTCTTTTGCATAAGTTGGGCTCACAGTTGATAGTCCATCCGCATAGAAAATAGCCGCTTTCAAAAATGAAAGCTGTCCATAGTACTCTACGCCATTGATCTGATAGCTCTCCGCAGGCAAGCCTAATCGCGTGACCCAATTTGCACTATAACAACCTTGAAAAGCTAAATTGTGGATGCTCAGTACAGATTTCGCATGGTTTATTTTGGAGCTATTGGCCCTCATAAAATGCATAAATGCTGGCGTTAATCCTGACTGCCAATCGTTGCAATGGGTAATATCAGGTGTCCAATCTTTTAAAGGACTTTGGTCGCTGCTTAAGATTGCTGCAATGAGAGAGAGTGTACCAAAGCGATAAGGATTATCTTCCCAGTCTTTGCCTGTAGCATCCACATACGGACCACCATCACGTTGGTATAAGCCTATCGACTCAATTGCCATGACAGGTACTTTTGTTTCTGGCATTTCGCCTAAAATTAGGTTGACTGCACCAATATGAGGCAGGTTGGAAATCGTGGTTAAAAATTTTGGATTGATTAGTTTGTCTAAAACAGAAGGGTAGCCAGGGATTAAAATCCGAATATCTGCACCAATTTTTTGCAGTGCAGCCGGAAGGGAGCCGCTGACATCAGCAAGACCGCCAGTTTTAATAAGTGGGAAAGCTTCAGACGTGACGAATAAAATGCGCAATTTTTACGGCTCTCGGTTGAATCAATTGATGCAGTCCATCATACTGACGCTGTGAACCCAAATCAATACGCAAACAATCAGCCAAATAAAATAAACATCAGGATTAGCATGCGCTTGATTTTTGAAGTCATGCAACTTTTGAAATGCTAAGTGTTCAGATATAGAGATGAGCCTAAGATTACGCCTTAATTTACTAATTACCGCATTGTCGCTTGCATTTATGTTGGCTGCAGGCTGGGCGATTGTTAATGACGCAAAAGTTTCAATTCGCGAGCGCGTGGAAGCTGCTTCTCGTGTAACGGTTCAGTTGCTAGATAATGTAATTGTAACTTCGGTAATGAACCCAAGTTTGGGCGATACGACCGAAGTTTTAAATGTGTTTTTGCGTTCATTAGGTTATGTGCGTAGCAGTCAAATTGCATTGTATGATTATCGCGGTAATTTGTTGTATCAGTCACCGCGTTCCACCTATCGTAGTGATGTGCATCCACCAAAATGGTTTGTGAATATGGTGGATCCTAAAAAGGAAGTGGTTCAGCGCCACGTGCGTTACGGAACTTTAGTGGTCACTTCAAGTGCTGCAGGCTCAATCCGAGAAGCCTGGCGTGGTGTTGAGAAGTTGATGTGGATGGGTTTTGGGTTCTTTGTTTTGCTCAACATCATGGTTTACGCGCTGTTAAGTTACTCATTAAAGCCAGTAAAGCATATTCTTAGCGCGATCAACTCTATGCAGCGAGGTGATTTAACGGTCCGCCTTGAGCCTTTTAAATTGCCCGAGTTTGATACTATTGGACACAGTTTAAATCGTATGGCGGAGTCTTTGGAGGCAGAGCGACAGCTTGAAGAGAATCGTCAACTGACCGCCTTGATACAAAGTCATATCGAAGATGAGCGGAGAAGCCTAGCGCGTGAGTTACATGATGAGCTTGGTCAGTACGTTACTGCGATTAAGACTTTTGCGGTTGGCATCGCTAATAAGACGGTTGAAAAAATGCCAGATGTTTCATCAAATGCTCAAACTATCGTCGCGGCGGCCAATCATATTTATGATGGTATGCACGACATTATTAGGCATTTGCGCCCGGGGGCCTTAGATAATTTAGGTCTTTCAGAAACACTCAGGGATGCGGTCAATCACTTGCAAAAACAATATCCAAATATTGACTTTAAACTTGAGTTGGCAGGGGAGTTGAATAAGCTCGGGGAAAACTTGAATATTAATTTCTATCGCATCGTACAAGAGTCTCTCAACAATGCCGTCAAGCATGCAAAAGCAAGTAAGATTCTTGTGTCCCTTAAGCAAGATAAATCGGGTGATTTAAAACTGATGATCCAAGACAATGGATTAGGCATGGATGTTAACGGTGTCGACCAGACGCAGCATTTTGGTTTGCTTGGTATTCGTGAACGAACACAGGCGTTTCATGGTCAATTTCATATTGAGTCGTCTCCCGACCAAGGCACGACCATTTTTATCAACATTCCCAAGGAGTCAATTGCATGAGTGCCCCTATCAATGTTTTACTAGTGGATGACCACGCAGTTGTTCGCATGGGCTTTAAAATGCTCTTGGAATCTGACACGGACATTAAAGTGGTAGCAGAAGCAGATTGCGGTGAAAGTGCAATAAAAATGTATATGGATCATAAGCCCGATGTAGTGGTGATGGATATCACCATGCCTGGGATTGGTGGTTTAGAAGCAACTGATCGGATTATGGCGAAAGATCACACAGCGCGAATTCTAGTGCTCTCAGCGCATGAAGACTCTGTTCATCCTAAACGTGTGCTTAATGCTGGTGCAATGGGCTATTTAACTAAGCGAAGTGCAGCTGAAGAGTTAATTAAGGCCATTCGAACTGTCGCAAGTCGCAAGATGTATCTAGAAGCGAGTATTGCTCAGCAGATGGCAATTCAGCAGTTAAATGGTGAAAAAAATCCTGTAGACGTTCTTTCGGATCGTGAGTTTGAAGTGTTTATGGCGCTCGCTAAAGGCGAGACAACCAATCAAATTGCTGAAATTTTAAGTCTTTCGCCCCGCACGGTTGGTACACATCTTTACAACATCAAACAAAAACTTAATGCGAGTAATTCAGCAGAAATCGCATTGATTGCGATGCGCTCAGGATTGATAGACCCTTAAGTTTTATTGTTCGCATTTGCGGTAACACTCATGACCCCGCTGCTTATAATTAATAGTATTGCCATCCACCGATCTGTTGATAACATTTCATTCCAAAACCATATTCCAAATAAGCTCGCTAATACCACTGTGGTGTAAGCGAGGCTACCAACTACCAAGGGGTTACCTGTTCTGTAGGCGCGAGTCATGGCTAGTTGTGCGATGGTTGCGCAAGTCCCCATGCCTGCCAGTATAGGGATATCTTTAAAAGATAAGGGGTTGAATTGGTGAATCACCATCCAAACTCCACCACCCAAAGTACACACCAACGAAAAGTAAAATACTGTGCGCCAGTCAGGCTCGCCAGCACGTCCGAGTTGAGCGACATGGACATAAACTAAGCCTGCCAGCAGTCCCGAAAGTAAGCCTAACGCTCCTGCAAGCAACTCACCGTAATGAATACTTGGTTTTAATAATAAGATAACGCCTAAAAAACCAGTTGCGATGGCGATTAGTAAGATTTTTTTAGGTCTTTCATGGAGTGCTATCGTTAGGATTGCCGCCATTGCTAGTGGTGATGTGTAGTTGAGAGTAATTGCGGTGGCAAGGGGTAGCATGCTAATAGCATAGAAAAACATCACCATGGAAATAAATCCGATGATTGAGCGGGACATGTGTTTTTTGAAATGCGGCGTTTTGATCGATAGTTGATTGCTAATGATATAGCTGGCAATAAAAACTAACCCAACTAACGATCGGTAGAAAACGAGCTCTGCGCTTGAGAATTTATGTGATGCGGTTTTGACAAGTACGCCCATGAGGGCAAAAAAGAATGCTGCAATGAGCATCCATAAACTACCCCATTTAAACTGCTTCACAGGTGAGGATCTAACTGCGAACGCAGCCAATAATGAAAGTGCTCTAATCCTGTTTCCATGGGGTGCTGATAAGGGCCTCGCTCATCGATACCTTGAGAAAAAAGTGCGCGACGTCCGTTATGCATCCGTTGACAAATTTCTTTGTCTTCGAGGGCCGTCTCTTCATATGCAGCTTGCTGAGCAGCAACATACTCACGCTCAAATAAGGCAATATCTTCAGGGTAGTAGAACTCAACGACATTGGAGCATTTTTCTACTCCTCGCGGGATGATATGAGAAACAACAAGCACGTTCGGATACCATTCAATCATGAGGAATGGATAATATACCATCCAAATTGCACCATGTTTGGGTAAGCCTTTTTTGCTTTGATATTGTTTGACCTGTGTTTGCCATTTTTTGTAGATCTCTGAACCAGCTTTATCATCGTTGGGTTTGTAGCCTACAGTCTGGACGCTGTAATTTTTGCCAAATTCCCAATCAAGTAGATCGCAATCAACAAAGCGGTCTAAGCCTGGATGGAATGGGCCAACGTGGTAGTCTTCTAAGTAAACTTCAATAAATGTCTTCCAGTTGAAGTCGTACTCATCCACTGTTACACGATCCAACATGTAATTGGTGAAATCAAAATCTTGCTTGCATCCTAAAGAAGACAAGTCTTCTGCGATATTACGTTTGCTATTAAAAAGCAAGCCTTGCCAGTTAGTGAGTGGGGTATGGTCTAAATGCAGGCAAGGGTTTTCATTAAAATGCGGGGCGCCTAATAACTCCCCTTTAAGATTGTAAGTCCAGCGATGAAGCGGACAAACGATGTGTTTTGTATTGCCTTGGCCATTTAACATCAGCGCTTGGCGATGACGGCAAATATTGCTGATTAAACTAATGCCTTGTGGATTGTGCACTAAGGCTTTACTGTCCTGCATCCAGCTGAGTGTATAAAAGTCACCTTGATTTGGGACCATCAATTGGTGACCAAAATATTGAGGCGCATTGGCAAATAAATATTTTTTTTCTAGCGCGTAAATGCTGGGGTCGATAAACCATGCTACAGGCAATTGCGCCGAGGCATTTGTTTGAGTGTTGTTGTTTGACGCTATAGAAATCATGTTGCTTCTTACTATTCTAAAAAATAATATTTCTACAAAATTTGGGCGATCATGCGCTTGATTTAAATTGCTTGCATATTTTGAGGTGTGGGATTTTGCCCGAACCCCATTTTTTTTCAAGTTTTTTCCATTTGGTAGTCGAGAAATTTGATATAAGTCACCTGAAATAGGAATAAGTTTCAGCAACTTATCAACAAATACAATCTATCTCAAAAAGGCTGCAATTCTTGCCTAAAAGACGGTTTTGAGATAATCTCATCACCTTGGTTGTAAAACAATTTCTTATGCTCAAGGAGCAGGTAAATGAAAAATCCACTAGATTCAATTTTAGGTACGATCATTTCTGGCTTGATTCTGACGTTTGTGTTGTATTCATTCGTGAAACATTTCGTATTGGCGGGGGTGTAAATCATGGAGTATTCAATGGGTATTTTCCGCTGGTTACACATTTTGGCAGGCATCACTTGGATTGGTCTGCTTTATTATTTTAATTTAGTACAAGTGCCTGCAATGAAGGATGCAACAGCCGATGGAACTGCTGCAGGTATATCTAAACATGTAGCGCCTCGCGCTCTGCTTTGGTTCCGCTGGGCTGCCGTTGCAACTTGGTTAATGGGTGCTGCTTTGTTGGGGCCTAATTTTGGCGTAGCTTTTGGTTTGAAGGTTGGCTTCACGGGCATCGGTATTGGTGCTTGGTTAGGCAGCATTATGTTATTTAATGTTTGGGTACTAATCTGGCCTAATCAACAAAAGATTTTAGGACTGGTTACTGCTACCGACGAAGAAAAGGCCAAAGCGCGTCGCGTGGCGTTTTTGGCGTCACGTACCAATGTGATGCTTTCATTGCCAATGCTTTTCTTTATGGCAAATGGCCTGTCACATAAGGCGCTTATTGGCCTTTAAGTTTTTTATTTAAGCTGAAATTGGCGGCTTAAGCCGCCTTTTTCATTTTTATCAGGCAACAGATTGTTGCCAGCTTTGTTTTTTTAGTATTGAGTAAACTGATATGTCACAACATTTGATGAATACCTATGCACGTCAACCGGTTAGCTTTGTTAAAGGTGAAGGCGTTTGGCTATATGATGCCCAAGGTAATCGCTATCTAGATGCACTCGCCGGTGTTGCAGTGAATGGTCTAGGTCACGCTCATCCTAAGCTGGTAAAGGCGATTAGTGAGCAAGTAGCTAAGTTGATTCACGTTTCTAATGTATACAACGTCAACGAACAAGCGCACCTTGCTGATAAGCTTTGTGAAATCTCAGGCATGGACAAAGTCTTCTTTTGTAACTCTGGCTGTGAAGCGAATGAGGCTTCAATTAAATTAGCGAGACTTTATGGGCACAATAAGGGTATTAAAAATCCTGAAATTATCGTGATGGAGAAGGCGTTTCATGGACGCACTTTGGCTACGCTTTCAGCAACAGGAAACCGTAAAACACAGGCTGGCTTTGAGCCGCTAGTGAGTGGTTTTGTTCGTGTGCCGTTTGACGATATTGAAGCGGTCCGACAAGTTGCAGCTCACAATAAAAATGTAGTGGCGATTTTGGTTGAGCCCGTCCAAGGAGAAGGCGGAATTAATTTTCCGCATGATGCTTCTGGTTATTTAGCGCACTTACGTAAAATTTGCGACGAAAACGGTTGGTTGTTGATGCTTGATGAAGTGCAAACTGGGATTGGTCGCACAGGCACTTGGTTTGCGTTTCAGCACACAAATATCCTGCCTGACGTGATGTCCTTAGCTAAGGGTTTGGGATCGGGGGTGCCAATAGGTGCATGTGTCGCTAAGGGCATTGCTGCTGAAACATTTACCTATGGTAAGCACGGATCTACTTTTGGAGGTAACCCATTAGCCACAGCGGCAGGCCTTGCCACACTTAAAATTATTGAAGAAGAAAATCTACGCGCCAACGCTGAAAGTATGGGCGATGTGATTTGTAATGGTTTACGTGCTGCACTTAAAGAGGTGGCTGGTGTTAATGTTATCCGTAATGCAGGTTTGATGATTGGAGTGGAGCTCGATCGTCCATGTGGCGATTTGGTTAAGCGAGCATTAGCTGAGAAACTCTTAATTAATGTCACAGCAGATAATGTGGTTCGTTTGTTGCCTCCACTTGTGATTAATCAAAATGAAGCAGAGCAGTTAGTGTCAATATTAGCTAAATTAATTAAGCAATTTCTGAGTGAGTAATATTTTAAATTAGTGGTTTAAACGTCCAATTTTTGGTCAACATCATGACAATCAAACATTTTTTACAATTTAATGACTTAAATTTCGATGAGCTCAATCATATTTTTGAGCGGACTCGTTGGATTAAAGCGCAATTTAAAGCTTATCAGCAATACTGGCCATTATCGGACCGTACCTTGGTGATGATTTTTGAAAAAGCGAGTACGCGAACACGGCTATCTTTTGAAGCGGGTATGCAGCAATTAGGCGGTTCAGCAATTTATCTTAATACTCGAGATTCACAATTGGGTCGGGGTGAGCCTGTTGAAGATGCTGCGCAAGTCATTTCTCGCATGAGCGATATCGTGATGATTCGTACTTTTGAGCAAGATATTATTGAACGATTTGCAGCTAACTCACGTGTGCCTGTCATTAATGGTTTAACCAATGAATATCATCCTTGTCAGATATTGGCGGATATATTTACTTTCATTGAACACCGCGGTCCAATCAAGGGTAAAACAGTTGCTTGGATTGGTGATTCAAACAACGTTTGTAATACTTGGTTACAAGCCGCGGAAGTGTTGGACTTTAATGTTCACGTGTCTACCCCTCCAGGCTATGAAGTCGAGCCTGAGCGCGCTAATTTGTACGGTGATGGTCATTATGAAGAATTCGCGGATCCGATGGAGGCGGCACGTGGCGCTGACTTGGTGACGACCGACGTTTGGACTTCAATGGGTTTTGAAGCTGAGAACGAAGAACGTATGCGTGACTTTGCTGATTGGCAGGTTGATGCCGATATGATGCGCGTGGCGAAAGATGATGCTTTGTTTATGCATTGCCTCCCAGCACACAGAGGCGAAGAGGTTTCAGCCGAGGTAATTGACGGAAAACATTCTGTGGTTTGGGATGAAGCTGAAAACAGATTACATGTTCAAAAGGCGCTCATGGAATACCTTTTGTTAGGCCGTATTAAGTAATTATTGAGATTGGAAATGAAGTAATGAGTGATATTAAAAAAGTAGTATTAGCGTATTCGGGTGGTCTTGATACCTCAGTCATTTTGAAATGGCTTCAAGATGAATACAAATGTGAAGTGGTGACTTTTACAGCTGATTTAGGTCAGGGTGAAGAGCTAGAGCCAGCGCGTGCTAAAGCGCAAGCTGCTGGCGTTAAGGAAATCTATATTGATGATGTGCGTGAAGAGTTTGTACGTGATTTTGTGTTTCCAATGTTCCGTGCCAATACTGTTTATGAAGGTGAGTATTTGTTAGGTACTTCAATTGCTAGGCCATTGATTGCTAAACGTTTGATCGAAATTGCAAATGAAACTGGTGCTGATGCGATTTCTCATGGCGCGACAGGCAAAGGTAATGATCAAGTGCGCTTTGAACTTGGTGCTTACGCATTAAAACCAAACATTCATATTATTGCTCCATGGAGAGAGTGGGATTTGCTTTCACGTGAAAAGCTTTTGGCATATGCAGAAAAGCATGGTATTCCAGTTGAAATGAAACATAAGCAAGGGGGTAGTCCTTACAGCATGGATGCCAACTTATTACATATCTCTTATGAAGGTCGTCATTTAGAAAACCCTGCAGCGGAAGCTGAAGAGGATATGTGGCGATGGACAGTTTCTCCTGAGAAAGCGCCTGACGCGGCAGAATATATTGATATTGAGTATGTGCATGGTGATCCAGTAGCGCTCAATGGTCAAAAAATGAAAGCTCATGAAATTTTAGCGTATTTAAACAAGGTTGGTGGTCAGCATGGTATTGGTCGCTTAGACTTAGTGGAAAATCGCTATGTAGGGATGAAATCTCGTGGTTGCTATGAAACCCCAGGCGGGACGATTTTGCTTAAAGCGCATCGTGCGATTGAATCAATAACACTTGACCGTGAAGTCGCGCATTTGAAAGATGATTTGATGCCACGCTATGCCAGCATGATTTATAACGGTTATTGGTGGAGCCCAGAGCGCTTGGCGCTTCAAAGCTTAATCGACCATACGCAGAAAACAGTCAATGGTTGGGTGCGGTTAAAACTTTATAAAGGTAATGTGATTGTTGCCGGACGTGATTCAAAAACAGATTCGTTGTTTGATCCAAACATTGCAACGTTTGAAGACGACAAGGGCGCTTACGATCAAAAAGATGCGGCTGGCTTTATTAAGCTTAATGCATTGAGGTTAAGAATTGCGGCTAATTTGAAACAAAAAAAACACTAATCTAAAAGGAAAATATCATGGCTCAATTTGATAATGTAAGTGTTAAAAGAAAAGCAAACGTTTATTTCGAGGGTAAATGCGTTAGTCATACGGTTTTATTCCCCAATGGCACTCGTAGTACGATAGGCGTGATTTTTCCAAGCTTACTTACTTTTAATACGGCAGCGCCAGAATTGATGGAAATTAATTTGGGTGTTTGTAAAGTCCGTCTTGCGGGCGAGACAGATTGGAAAACATATAGCGCAGGTGAAAAATTCACGGTACCAGGCAACTCATCATTTGATATCGAAGTGCTTGAGATGCTTGATTATGTCTGTCATTTTGAATAATTAAGAGGTCGATATGCCATCTTTTGATATTACATCTGAAGTAGATATGGTTGCCTTAAAAAACGCGATTGATGTGGTTGGCCGAAGCATTACAAATCGTTACGATTTTAAAGGCACAAGCGCAAATGTAGAGCTTAATGAGAAAGATAGTTTGCTGACTTTGTTTGGTGATTCTGATTTTCAATTAGACCAAATCAAAGATATTTTATTGCCAGCGATGGAAAAGAAAGAGGCTGATAGCGCCAAAAGACTTGACCATCAAGATGTTCAAAAAATTTCGGGTAATAAAGTAAAGCAAGTGTTAAAGATCAGAGATGGTATCGATAGTGAATTGGCTAAACGAATTGTCAAACTTATTAAGGATAGTGGAGTTAAGGTTCAGGCCAGCATTCAAGGTGATACTGTTCGCGTAGTTGGTGCCAAGCGTGATGTGTTGCAAGACACGATTGCTCATGTAAAAAAATCAGTGACTGATTTTCCTTTGCAGTTTGGTAATTTTAGAGATTAATTTTTTTAGATTGTTAGAAGTTGAATGAGCGCAAAAACCCTTTACGATAAATTATTTGATTCTCATGTGGTGACCGAGGAAAACGGCACTGCGCTAATTTATATTGATCGTCATTTAGTTCATGAAGTGACAAGCCCGCAAGCTTTTGAAGGCTTGCGTTTAGCTGGTCGTAAGCCATGGCGCAAAGACTCGATTGTGGCAACTGCAGACCACAATACGCCAACCAATGGGTGGGAAAAAGGCTTGGATGGCATTGCTGATCCAATCTCACGTATTCAAATCGAAACGCTTGATAGCAATATCAAAGAATTTGGCGCCAAGGCTTATTTCCCATTTATGGATAAAGGTCAAGGTATTGTTCATGTAATGGGGCCAGAGCAAGGTGCGACGTTACCTGGAATGACAGTGGTTTGTGGGGACTCTCACACAAGCACGCATGGTGCATTTGGTGCTTTAGCTCATGGTATTGGGACGTCTGAAGTAGAGCATGTGATGGCGACGCAATGTTTGGTGCAGAAGAAATCTAAATCAATGCTCGTGCGTGTTGATGGCAAGCTTACGCGTGGCGTTACAGCTAAAGATGTCGCATTGGCAATTATCGGCAAGATTGGTACGGCGGGTGGCACTGGCTTTGCAATCGAGTTTGGTGGAAGTGTTATTCGTGCGTTAAGTATGGAAGGTCGAATGACGCTTTGTAATATGGCTATTGAAGCTGGCGCACGTGCTGGAATGATTGCTGTTGACGATGTTACGATTAATTACGTAAAGGGACGTCCTTATGCACCTAAAGCAGATCAATGGGATGCTGCGGTAGCGTATTGGCGCACTTTAGTCAGTGATGATGAAGCGCAATTTGATGCAACAGTGATCTTAAATGGCGATGATATTCAGCCTCAAGTGACCTGGGGTACTTCACCTGAAATGGTGGTTGGAATTAATGGCATTGTGCCTGATCCTGCATCTGAATCTGATGCAACCAAAAAAGGAAGTATGGAGCGTGCCTTGCAATATATGGGTTTAAAAGCGAATACACCTATGAACGAAATTAGTATCGACAAAGTATTTATTGGTTCATGCACTAATTCTCGTATTGAGGATTTGCGAGCAGCAGCGAGTGTCGCTAAAGGCAAGAAAATTGCTGATAATGTTAAATTAGCATTAGTTGTTCCAGGATCTGGCTTAGTTAAAGCACAGGCTGAAGCTGAAGGATTGGATAAAGTATTCAAAGAGGCTGGTTTTGAATGGCGTGAGCCAGGGTGCTCGATGTGCTTAGCCATGAATGCTGACCGCCTAGAGTCAGGAGAGCGTTGTGCTTCGACCTCTAACCGCAACTTTGAAGGTCGCCAAGGTTTGGGTGGTAGAACGCATTTGGTAAGCCCTGAGATGGCTGCTGCAGCTGCAATTGCAGGCCATTTCGTTGATGTCCGTACAATTAATTAAGAGATTGATGATATGCAAGCATTTACCCAATTAAATGGTTTGGTGGTTCCGCTTGATAGAGCGAATGTTGATACGGATGCGATTATTCCAAAACAGTTTCTTAAATCCATCAAAAGAAGTGGCTTTGGCCCAAATGCTTTTGATGAGTGGCGCTATTTAGATCATGGTGAGCCGGGAATTGATAACAGTAAGCGCAAAATTAATCCTGATTTTGTGCTCAATCATGCGCGTTACCAGGGGGCTTCAATACTTTTGGCACGTGAAAACTTTGGATGTGGTTCAAGCCGTGAACATGCTCCTTGGGCTCTTGAAGACTATGGTTTTCGTGTAATTATCGCCCCTAGCTTCGCAGATATTTTCTTTAATAATTGTTTCAAGAATGGCATGTTGCCTATCGTGTTAAGTGTAGAAGATGTTGATTCTTTATTTCAAGAAACTGAATCTACGATAGGGTATCAATTAAATATCGATTTAAGTGCGCAAACCATTACTACGCCAAATGGGAAGTCATACAACTTTGATGTGGATGCTTTTCGTAAGCACTGCTTGCTTAATGGTTTAGACGATATTGGTTTGACGATGCAACATCAAGATGCGATTAAATCCTTTGAGATAAAACATAAGATCGCTCAACCTTGGTTGTTCAATTAATTTATTTTTTTATATATTTTCAATAACATATTTTAGTCTGTTAGGAATCTAAATGAAGATTGCAGTTCTGCCAGGTGATGGCATTGGTCCGGAAATCGTCGCTCAAGCAGTGAAGGTTTTAAATGCCTTGAACATAGGTCTTGAAATGCAAGAAGCGCCAATTGGTGGCGCTGGTTATGAAGCGACTGGTGATCCTCTTCCAGCAGATACGTTGAAGCTTGCGAAAGAATCAGATGCTGTTTTGCTAGGCGCTGTAGGTGACTGGAAATATGATGCATTGCCACGCGACATGAGACCTGAGCGTGGATTACTTCGTATTCGTAAAGAACTTAATTTATTCGCCAATTTACGTCCTGCCTTGCTATACCCTGAGCTGGCTTCAGCTTCAACCTTGAAGCCGGAAGTGGTTGCTGGCTTGGATATTATGATTGTGCGTGAGTTAACTGGTGATATTTACTTTGGCCAACCTCGTGGAATCGCTACCTTACCAAACGGTGAGCGCGAAGGCGTTAACACAATGCGATATTCAGAGTCTGAAATTCGTCGTATCGGCCATGTTGCTTTTGGTATCGCAATGAAACGTAATAAAAAAGTGTGCTCAGTAGACAAAGCAAACGTACTTGAAACGACGGAGTTATGGCGTCAAGTCATGATTGAAATTTCAAAAGAATACCCAGAGGTTGAGCTAAGTCACATGTATGTGGATAACGCTGCAATGCAATTGATTCGTGCGCCTAAGCAATTTGACGTAATGGTCACAGGTAACATCTTTGGCGATATTTTGTCTGATGAAGCTTCAATGTTGACTGGTTCTATCGGTATGTTGCCTTCAGCTTCATTGGATGCGAATAACAAAGGTATGTATGAACCTAGTCATGGTTCTGCTCCAGATATCGCTAATCAAGATATCGCTAACCCATTAGCCACTATTCTTTCAGCAGCGATGATGCTTCGTTATAGTTTTAATGATGAAAATAACGCAAAACGAATAGAAGACGCAGTGAAAAAGGCATTGGCACAAGGTTATCGAACTGCTGATATTTATACTGAAGGCACCAAAAAGGTCAAATGTAGTGAAATGGGCGACGCAGTGGTTGCTGCATTGTAAGAAAATATTGTATTCAAGAATTTAGGAATAAAAAATGTTAAAAGTAGGCTTTATTGGTTGGCGCGGTATGGTGGGCTCGGTGCTCATGCAGCGTATGTTGGAAGAGAATGACTTTGCGAATATTGATCCGCAGTTTTTCACGACATCACAAGTAGGTGGTGTAGGTCCAAATGTTGGAAAAGATACGCCCCCTTTAAAAGACGCTAAAAATATTGCTGAATTAAAACATATGGACGTCATCGTGTCTTGTCAAGGTGGCGATTACACTAGTGAAGTGTTTCCAAAATTACGTGGGGACGGTTGGACTGGGCATTGGATTGATGCCGCTTCGACCTTGAGAATGGAGAATGATGCAGTCATTATTCTTGATCCCGTGAATATGCATGTCATTCAAGATGCAATGCAAAATGGTGGTAAAAACTGGGTAGGTGGGAACTGTACTGTTTCATTAATGTTGATGGCTTTGAATGGTTTATTCAAAGAGAACTTGGTTCAATGGGCGACATCCATGACCTATCAAGCTGCATCAGGGGCTGGCGCACAAAATATGCGTGAATTGCTTAAGCAAATGGGTGCTACAAAGCAAGCTGTTGAGAGCTTACTCACTGATCCAACTTCAGCCATTTTAGATATTGATCGCACGGTTGCAGCGACTTTGCGTGATGACAATTTTCCAACCGCACATTTTGGTGCGCCATTAGCTGGAAGCTTAATTCCTTGGATTGATAAAGACTTGGGGAATGGTCAAAGTAAAGAAGAGTGGAAGGGTGGGGCTGAGACCAATAAAATACTTGGATTAGAAGCTAAACCTATCGTGATTGATGGTTTATGCGTTCGCATTGGCGCAATGCGTTGCCACTCTCAAGCATTGACAATTAAGCTTCCAAAAGACGTACCTTTGGATGAAATTCATGAGATGTTAGCGAATGCCAATCCATGGGCGAAAGTCATTCCTAATGAGCGAGAAGCCAGTATGAAATTACTTACACCTGCTGCGGTCACTGGTACGCTGATTACGCCAGTAGGTCGTTTGCGTAAAATGGGCATGGGTGGTGAGTATTTGTCAGCCTTTACAGTTGGTGATCAATTATTATGGGGTGCTGCAGAGCCACTCCGTCGTATGTTGGACATTTTGGTCAAGTCTTAATACTATCTAAATATTGAGTCTGTTGAACTGAATTATATGATTGCTATCACGAGAAAAATAATAAAACAATTAGTCTTAGTGCTTTGTATTTCGCTGCTGCCTCAGGTTGCTTCAGCAATGGAGCTTGGTAAGCTGAATGTTTACTCTGCATTGGGGGAAGCGCTTAATGTTGAAATTGAGTTGTTGTCCGCAAGCCCTGAGGATTTGGTTAACTTAACAGCAACGCTAGCATCGGAAGAGCAATATAAGGCGCAAGGTATTAATAAAACAGCTATTCAGCAAAATATCAAAACCAATGTGATTCAGAAAGCAAATGGTAGTGCTGTTGTTCAATTAACATCAAGTGAGATTGTTACAGATCCATTTTTGGATATGCTGGTTCAGGTCAGTGGAGGCAATGGACAGTTTTCTCGTGAGTATACGTTGTTGCTTGACCTGCCTTTAAATACTGAAGACTTATTGCAAAAACCGATGATAGATTCGTCTAATTCGATGAGCACGAAATTTTCTGGGGCCGATGATCAAAATAGCGACCTCCAAAACTCTAGCCCTCAAAAAGCACTTGCTCAATCTAAAGATTTTTCAGATAGTCAAGTCATTAAAACAGTGAAAGGCGATTCATTAACGGCTATTGCCATACGTCTTAAAATTAATGATGTGAATCTAGATCAAGTATTGCTTGGTATTTTTAAGTCTAATCCGTCTGCATTTATCGACGGTGATATGAATCGTCTCAAAGCTGGTGAAATAATTCGTTTGCCCAGTAGAGAAACGTTAAGTCAGATTAGTAAAGATGATGCAAGTCTATTAGTTCGCGCTCAAGTTAAAAATTGGCAGGCTTATTCATCGAAATTGGCAGACGTTGTGACATATGTTGAACCTTCCGATCATGGCGGTAACAATCAGAATGCCGGTAAGCTCGTTACTAGCGCCAATGATCAGCCTTTGCCTAGTAATGATGGACCTGCCGATGTTGTTAAGCTCGCAAAAGTTGACGGTAATCAGTCGTCTAGTACCAATCCAAATGGATCTGATCAATCGCTTGCGAATCTTGAAGATGATTTGGCTGCCAAGAAAAATGTCATTAAAGAAACAGATGAGAAATCGGCTTTATTAGAAAAGCAAATTTCTGACATGAAGCATCTGTTGGGCGTTAAAAATAAAGCTCTATCTAGTGCACAAGAGAATGCTATAGCAAAGAGTAAATTTTTATCGATCAAGTTTAGTGTGATGCATTTGGTTATTCTTGGTTTGATTTGCGTTTTTGTTCTTGCAATTTGCTTACGTCGTAGAAGCGTTAGAAAAATCGGTATAAATCATCGTCTTTTGGGTAGTCCGGTCAACGATCAACCCTCAGTTATTTCGGCTGAAAAATTAACTACAGTATCTACCAGCGTTGCTAAAGCTATTCAAGACGATGTTGAGGTGCCTAAATTTATTGAGTCTGATTCGCTAGTTGAATCTGTCCCTAAGGCGCTTGAAGTGGATTTATCCGGTATTGATTTGCGATTTGAGGCTACGCCTAAGTCGGAAGTTTCAGAGGTTATCGCTACGCCTATTCCTGATGCTTTTAACGGAGATTTTTCTAACTTATTAAAAGTGGACATTAAGACTCAACAAAGAGAACCAAAATCATCACCTGCCAAGTCTTTGTATCAAGTGATGGAGGGTGAGTCTGCTGATGTAGCGACCAAGCTTGAGCTTGCAGTTGCCTATATTGATATGGCCGATAAAAAAGGTGCTCGAAAGCTGCTAACGGAGGCGCTTAAAGAGGGTGGTCCAAAACAACGCGAGCGTGCTCAAGCGCTCATTGATAGTCTTGTCTAATGAGAATTCATTCAAAATCAGCCGGGCGATTTAGTCCGGCTTTTTTATTCAATCAAAATGGCTTACATCCAGCTGTTAAGATAATGGCATTTATATTAATGGCTATATTGATTCAGCATTCAAAACTTCGAGCACTTGTGGTTTTGGCTGTTGTGCTTTTATTAGCCCTGTTTTATTTTCGTGTGAGTCGTTTTATGGCCATGATACGACGTATGCGCTGGCTTTTTCTTTCTATGTTAATTGTTTATGCTTATACAACGCCTGGTGAATACCTTAATCATTGGCCATTTGACATGGCGCCCAGTTATGAGGGATTGCGTGATGGCTTTTATCAAATAGCCAGAATCAGTTTGGTGCTTGCAAGCATTTCCCTTTTGATGGCTACATCCACAAGAGAAAACTTAATGACGGGTATTTATGCGTTGATAAAACCGCTAAGTTTTTTAGGTATTTCGCCTGAGCGTTTTACAGCAAGGCTTTATCTCACTTTGCAATATATGGATCAAGTAAAAAAACAGTCTAATCTGCATGATAAGACATTAAGCTGGCCTGAGCGTTTTTATGTGCTTTTGAGTCAGACCCAAGAGAGTGCCGCATGTGAAATGATTCGCCTAGAGGTTCCTCCCATTGGTTTGTTTGATTGTGTATGTGTGGCAGTGCTTTTAATTCTGATTGGCTGGTCTTGATGAGAATTGCACTAGGATTAGAATATGATGGTCATCACTTTTGTGGTTGGCAGACTCAGCCTGAAGGTTGTGGAGTACAGAATCGGCTAGAGCAGTCTTTGTCTGATATGGCTGGGCATAAGGTAGGGGTTGTTGCTGCTGGGCGCACAGATACAGGCGTTCATGCACTGTGCCAAGTGGTTCATTTTGATACAACAACAGAACGCCCGTTGAGCGCTTGGGTGCGCGGCATAAATGCTAATTTGCCACCCAATATTCGTGTACTTTGGGCTCAGGTTGTGCCTGATGACTTTCATGCACGTTTTTCAGCAAGGCGTCGTGATTATCAGTTTGTCCTTTACAACGCGGCAGTCGCTCCTGCTGTCATGGCGAGTAAAGCGAGTTGGTTTCATTTGCCTCTTGATGTGGGAAAAATGGCCGAGGGAGCAAAGTATCTAATAGGAGAGCATGATTTTAGCGCATTTAGGGCCTCCGAATGCCAAGCTAAATCACCTATACGAACACTTTATCAATCAGAAGTAGAAAAGTATGGTGATGTTGTTGTATTTAATTTCTCCGGAAATGCTTTCTTGCATCATCAAGTAAGAAATATGGTGGGGGCATTAGTCTATGTGGGTAAGGGCAGTTTTGAGCCTGAATATATTAAAAGCCTATTAAATGCACGCGACCGTACACAATCTCCTCCAACCTTTTCAGCTGATGGGTTATATTTAACAGGAGTTGGTTACGAGGAGCATTGGGGATTGCCGCCAACGCGTCGATACATTCAATTTTTTACATCGCTCAGCTAACTAAACTGTGACAGTTCTGCGCCTTTCGGTTACGCTATCATCTTTTATTAAATTGTCTTAATTTGTGCGAACTCGAGTAAAAATTTGTGGCATTACACGCATCCAAGATGCACTTGATGCAGTTGTGCAGGGTGTCGATGCTATTGGTTTAGTTTTCTACCCAAAAAGCCCTCGTAATGTGAGTGCGGTGCAAGCTGCTGAAATTGTTTCCAAAATCCCTGCATTTGTGACTGTTGTTGGTTTATTTGTCGATGCTGATCCTTCGTTTGTTCGAGAAATACTATCAGTTGTGCATCTGGATTTATTGCAATTTCATGGTGATGAGCCCCCTGCGGCATGTCGCCAATATGCGCGGCCATATATGAAGGCGATTCGCGTTAAAAGTGGTACAAATTTGGTACAATATGCAGCTGATTATGCGGATGCAAAAGCCTTGTTGTTAGATGCTTTTGCTGAGGGCGTACCAGGCGGAACAGGTCTGGTGTTTGATTGGTCATTGATTCCACAAAGTTTACCTTTGCCAGTAATTTTAGCGGGTGGTTTGAATGCTGAAAATGTTGGAGTGGCGATTGAACAAGTGAGACCTTATGCTGTCGATGTGAGTGGCGGTGTTGAAGCCAGTAAAGGAATTAAGGATGCAGCCAAAATCGCTGCATTCATGCGAGGAGTCAGTAATGCAACTTTATGATATGCCAGATGAACGTGGTCACTTTGGTCCATACGGCGGTATTTTTGTCGCTGAAACTTTAGTGGAGGCGCTCGAAGAACTTCGTTTGATGTACGAAAAGTACCGTCATGATCCAGAATTCTTAGCTGAATTTGCTCATGATTTAAAACATTTCGTTGGTCGCCCAAGCCCGATTTACCATGCAAAGCGTTGGTCTGACAAAGTCGGTGGCGCGCAAATTTATTTGAAACGTGAAGACTTAAATCATACTGGCGCTCACAAGGTGAATAACACTGTGGGTCAAGCGTTGTTAGCCAAACGCATGGGTAAGCCTCGTGTGATTGCTGAGACCGGTGCGGGACAGCATGGTGTTGCAACCGCAACGATTGCAGCACGTTTGGGTTTGGAATGCGTTGTTTATATGGGCTCTGAAGACGTCAAGCGTCAAGCGCCTAATGTTTATCGCATGAAGTTATTGGGTGCCACTGTGGTACCTGTTGAAAGTGGTTCAAAAACACTTAAAGATGCGCTTAATGAAGCGATGCGCGATTGGGTTACCAATATTGAAAATACTTTTTACATTATTGGGACTGTAGCAGGACCGCATCCTTATCCGATGATGGTACGTGATTTTCAAGCGGTGATCGGCGTTGAGGCAAAAATTCAAATGGACGAAATTGTTGGTCGTCAGCCAGATGCCGTGATTGCTTGTGTGGGTGGCGGTTCAAATGCGATGGGTATTTTCTATCCCTATATCAATGAAGAAGGTGTGAAATTGATTGGTGTTGAAGCTGCTGGTCATGGTCTTGAAACAGGTAAGCATGCTGCACCTTTAACAGCGAATAGTGCAGTAGGTGTATTGCATGGTAATCGTACGTACTTAATGCAAGATGAAGATGGTCAAATCATCGAAACACACTCAATCTCGGCAGGCTTAGATTATCCAGGTGTAGGTCCAGAGCATGCGTGGTTGAAAGACATTAAGCGTGCCGAGTATGTGGCAATTACCGATGATGAAGCGATGGCTGCTTTTCATAGTTTATGTCGCACGGAAGGCATTATTCCTGCATTAGAATCTAGCCATGCACTCGCGTACGCTGAAAAGCTTGCTAAAACAATGTCCCCAGATCAAATTATTTTGGTTAATCTTTCAGGTCGTGGTGATAAAGACATGAACACCGTTGCTCAACTTTCTGGAATCACTCTTTAATCTTATGTCTCGTATTCAAACTACCTTTGCAACACTCAAGCAATCTGGCAAAAAAGCCCTTATTCCATTTATTACCGCAGGTGATCCAGACCCTGACCAAACAGTAGAAATGTTGCATGGTTTGGTTAAGGCTGGCGCTGACCTCATTGAATTAGGAGTTCCTTTTTCAGATCCAATGGCTGATGGTCCTGTGATTCAACGCGCAAGTGAGCGTGCTTTGGTTCATAAAGTAGGGCTTCGTAAAGTACTCTCTCTAGTTAAAGAGTTTCGTGAGCAAGACACTAAGACTCCAATTGTTTTGATGGGTTATGCCAACCCAATTGAAGCAATGGGTGTAGAGAAGTTCGCAGATGCTGCTAAAGACGCTGGGATTGACGGTGTGTTGACAGTAGATTACCCACCTGAAGAATCAACAGCATTTAATGCGATGCTTAAAGCGCGTGAAATAGATCCTGTGTTCTTGTTATCACCAACTACAGAAGCATCGCGTGTGGATATCATTGTGAAACAAGCCAGTGGCTTTGTTTACTATGTTTCACTTAAGGGTGTTACGGGTTCTAAAAATCTTGATATCGTTGAAGTGGCTGACCGTGTTGCTGCAATTCGCGCGCAAACTAACTTACCTATCGGTGTGGGGTTTGGTGTGCGTGATGCTGAAACGGCGAAAGCGGTAGCAGACATTGCTGATGCTGTTGTTGTAGGAAGTCGCATGGTGCAAGAAGTTGAAAAATCAACAATAGGAAACGTTGTTGCAAATCTAATGGCGTTAACAGCTGAGCTTCGTGCCGCAATTGACGCATAATTGATATCAATACTCGTCTAACGAGAAAAGGAATAAGCAATGAGTTGGTTACAAAAGATATTGCCACCAAAAATTAATCGAGTAATTGGCAGAAACAGAAAAAATGTCCCAGAAGGTCTTTGGAGTAAATGCCCAAAGTGCGATTCAGTCCTTTATCGTACCGATTTAGAGGCGAACGCGGAAGTATGTCCACAATGTAATTATCACAATCGTATCTCTGCTAGAGATCGATTGAATTTGTTGCTTGACGTAGAAGGTCGTGTCGAGATTGGTGCCGATGTTCAACCAATCGACCCGCTTAAATTTAAAGATACCAAACGTTATGCCGAGCGTATTAAAGCATCTCAAAGTGAAGTAGGTGAGACGGATGCATTGCTTGTGATGCAAGGTACCATTAAGCAAGTGCCCGTTGTTGCTGCCTCCTTTGAGTTTAAATTTATGGGTGGTTCCATGGGTTCAGTTGTTGGGGAACGCTTTGTGCGTGGTGTTCAGGCTGCGATTGATAGTCAGTCTGCATTTATTTGCGTGTCAGCTAGTGGCGGTGCGCGTATGCAGGAAGGATTATTTTCATTGATGCAAATGGCTAAAACCAGTGCAGCGTTAACCAAGCTTAGCCAAGCTGGTTTGCCTTATATTTCAGTTCTCACCGATCCAACGATGGGCGGTGTTTCAGCAAGCTTTGCTATGCTTGGTGATATTATTGTGGCTGAGCCGCAAGCGTTGATTGGCTTTGCAGGCCCGCGCGTCATTGAGCAAACAGTTCGTGAAACTCTACCAGATGGGTTCCAACGCGCAGAATTTTTAGTTGATCATGGAGCAGTTGATATGATTATTGACCGTCGTCAGATGCGTGATAAGTTGTCTGTGTTGATTGCTCATTTAATGAAATTACCTGTTGCGGCTTAAATATTAAATAGTTCCTTATTGACGATTCACGGATATACACAATAAATTGCTTGAACATCCTGATTTGTCCTCAACAATTAACGTTGATTCTAACCTGAACGATTGGCTTGCTTACATTGAGGCACTTCATCCCAAAGATATTGAAATGGGATTGGTGCGAGTTAATCAAGTTAAGCAAAACTTAAATTTAAACATTAGCTTTCCAATTATCACAGTCGCTGGCACAAACGGTAAGGGTTCAACTTGTGCTATGTTAGAGCACATTTACCGTGCTGCTGGATATCATGTTGGAAGTTACTCATCCCCACATTTGTTACGTTACAGTGAGCGCATTCGAGTTGACTCGGCTGAAATTAGTGATGAAGATTTGATTCGAGCATTCCAAGCCGTTGAGGTAGCCAGGCAAGATATTCAACTGACTTATTTTGAGTACGGCACTTTGGCTGCTATGTGGCACTTTTGTAATGCAAAGGTTGATGTTGCCATTCTTGAGGTTGGTTTGGGTGGTAGGCTGGATGCAGTCAATATATTTGAGCCGAATTGTGCAATTGTGACGAGTATTGATCTCGACCACATGGATTTTCTGGGCAGCACGCGTGAGCTGATTGCTGTTGAAAAAGCGGGGATTTTTAGAAAAGATATTCCAGCGATTTGTGGCGAAGTGAATACACCAGAGAGCTTAATAGACTATGCCAAAAAAGTAGGCGCATCGCTTAAATTAATTAATCGTGATTTTAGTTTTGTTTTGCAAGAAAATTCTTGGCGCTATTTAAGTGACGATCATTCGTTAGATAAAATTCCTATGCCAGCACTGATGGGGGATTTTCAACTCTACAACGCCTCTTGTGTCATCACCGCCATTCGTTCATTGCAAAGCACCTTGAGTGTTGACGAGGAGGCTATTGCTAATGGCTTGTTGAGCGTGTGCTTACGTGGTCGTTATCAATACTTTTCCTATCAACCTGATGTGATTTTAGATGTGGCGCACAATCCGCATGCTGCAAAATCTTTAGCCTCTAACCTAAAAAAAACACGTACATCTGGTAAAACAATTGCAGTATTTGCGATGCTGGCCGATAAGGACATCGCTGGTGTAGTGAATGCCATCGCGACTGAGGTTGATCAATGGTTTGTAGCGGGTCTATCTCATGCTAGAGGGGCTGAAGGTCAACAAATTAAAGCGCTGGTGCTTTCAGAGCTACCACGCGCTTCCGTTCAGTTATTTAGTGAGGTTGCTGATGCCTATGCTCAAGCCTGTATTGATGCTAACGAAAATGATAGAATTATCATATTAGGGTCATTTTTCACAGTAGCTGAAGTGATGCGTACTTTCAAACAGCAACATTAAAAAATGGGAAAAATAAAAATGGCGCAAGATAACTTAGAATCTCAAAGTGAACAGGAGATTCAGTTTAAAAAAAGAGCCAGAAGGCGTTTGGTAGGTGCGATTGCACTTGTTTTGTTAATGATTGTTATATTGCCTATGCTGCTTGAAGATAGGGTTGCGCAACCGCCTAAAGAAGATATTGTTATTTCTATTCCAAGTCAGGATAATCAGTTAGATTCTAAGCCTGAAACTACGCCAAATAAAGTAGCTGATGTTGCCCAGATAGTCGGGCCTCAAACTACGCCAGTAGCAACAACCTCTTTGCCAGTCTCAGATTCTGATGTGAAAGTGCCTGAAGTGAAATCTTTAGAGCCCTCTGTGCCTGTTGTGCAGAGCGAAAAAGTTGTTGTGAAACCAGCAGATGCAGCTTCAGCTTCAGCTCAAGAATTAAAGCCTGTGCGAAAAGAACAAGATAAGCCAAAGCTAGATAAGCCTCCTGTCATGGCTAATTTCTTTGTGCAAATTGGAGTGTTTTCAGACCCTGATAATGTAAAGCAAATGCAGTCTAAACTCACAGATAAGGGTTTGAAATCTCGCGCCGATTTAATTGATACGACTAAAGGTAAAAAAACAAGATTGCGAGTTGGTGCATTCTCTTCCAAAAATGACGCAGAAGCTGCGTTAGAAAAAATTAAATCTCTTGGTTTAACAGGTATGGTGGTAGGTAACTAATGACCATTTTTGACTATGTTGTTCTTGCAATTATTGGCGTATCTATTTTTTTTAGTATTATGCGTGGCTTAGTGCGTGAAGTTCTAGCATTGGTGGGATGGATTGCTGCATTTTTTGTGGCGAAGACTTACACCTTGGAGCTTTCGCCATTATTGCCCAAAGCCATTCCTACAGAAACATTGCACTATCTTGCAGCTTTTATTATTTTATTCTTGGCGACATTGCTTGTGAGTAGTTTGCTCGCGATCGCGCTCGCTCAAATTTTTGAAAAAGTGGGCTTAAGCTTTGTAGATCGTGGATTAGGGGCGGTGTTTGGGATGGTCAGAGGCCTCATTATTGTAGGGGTGCTTGTATTTTTAGGAGGCTTGACTGATTTCCCTAAAGAAAGTGTTTGGCGAGATGCGATGTTTAGTGCGCCATTAGAAGCGATGGTTTTTAGCGCGATGCCATGGATCCCCAAGCCGATCGCTGACCGTGTAAAGTACGAATAATAAATTTATTAGTAAATATCGACCTTGCTCATTGTAGAATGAATGATCAAGTAAGATATTACTAATGTCCTGAAAAAATAGATTTTTAGTTACAAAGGCAAAATAAACAATGTGCGGAATTATCGGTATTGTCGGTAAAAATCCAGTTAACCAATTGCTTTACGATGGTTTGTTGGTGTTACAGCATCGCGGTCAAGATGCAGCAGGAATTGTGACCTGCGATGGCAATACTTTTTATATGCACAAAAATAACGGGCTTGTGCAGGATGTTTTTCAAACGCGCCACATGCGAAGTCTTCAAGGTAATGCGGGTATCGCTCACGTTCGCTATCCAACAGCAGGCTCATCATCTGCAGCTGAAGCGCAGCCTTTTTATGTGAACTCTCCGTTCGGTATTGTGCTTGGTCATAACGGTAATCTGACTAACTCACCACAATTAAAACAAGAAATGTTTCGCCAGGATTTGCGACACATTAATACCAGTTCTGATTCGGAAGTATTGTTGAATGTATTAGCCCATGAAATTGAGCAAACAGCCCATAGTGCAGTGCTTAATTCAGACGTGATTTTTGATGCAGTGACTGGCGTACATAAGCGTGTGAAAGGTGCGTATGCAGTTGTTGCTATGGTCGCTAACTTTGGCTTGCTTGCTTTCCGTGATCCTAATGGTATTCGTCCTTTAGTGATTGGTAAGGCTGAAACTGAGAAGGGTGTTGAGTACATCGTCGCTTCAGAAAGCGTAGCACTTGATGTACTTGGCTTTAAACTAGTGCGCGACGTTGAGCCTGGAGAAGCTGTATTTATTGATATGGACGGTAATTTCTATTCACGTCAATGTGCTGAAAATGCTAGATTAACGCCGTGCATATTCGAATATGTATACCTTGCACGTCCTGACTCATTGATTGATGGTGTGTCTGTTTATCAAACACGCTTGCACATGGGTGAAAGTCTTGCCGAAAAGATTAAGCGAGAATGGAAAGACTTGAAGATTGACGTCGTAATTCCAATTCCAGACACCAGTCGTCCAAGCGCTTTGCAATTGGCCAATGCTCTCAATGTTACTTACCGAGAGGGCTTTATTAAGAATCGCTATATTGGCCGGACATTTATTATGCCAGGCCAAGCTTTACGTAAAAAATCCGTTCGTCAAAAGCTCAACCCAATTGGGATGGAGTTTAAAGGCATGAACGTGCTTTTAGTCGATGACTCTATCGTACGTGGTACAACATCTCAACAAATTGTACAGATGGCACGAGATGCAGGTGCTAATAAGGTTTACTTTGCTTCAGCGGCACCCCCTGTGCGGTTTCCAAATGTGTATGGTATTGATATGCCAACACGTAATGAGTTGCTTGCAACAGGTAGAACGGATGAACAGATTTGCAAGGAAATTGGTGCTGATGCCCTCATTTATCAGGATCTAGATGCATTAGTCTCTGCTGTGCAATTAAGTAATCCAAAAATCAAAGTGTTTGATTGTTCATGTTTCGATGGCCATTATGTGACTGGCGATATTAATGAAGCTTATTTGACAGCGATTGAGAATGCGCGTGGAGATGGTGAAAAAGTTAAAAAGCCAGCGAACTCCATCACTCAAATGGACTTGAACTTGGTCAATACCAAAGAGCATGAGGAAGAAATCAGTTAACAAATGCTTATTTCGCCTGCTTGACGATGATAGACTTGCGGGATAGTATGTCACTGCGCTGATTTGAGTTGCTTCATTGCATAGCTCAGCTTGCGGGCGCTAAATAAATTCAGCTAAAGCGAGTGCTCATATAAGCAAACCCGTTTTAGCCTCATCGCAAAACGGGTTTTTTTATGCCTCGATCGAGGTAAGTAAAGGTAATGACATGGCAACAAATATTGATTTGAATGATTTTGATGAACGTGCATGGCATCCTGAGACGCTTGGCGTTCGCGCTGGTAATCAAATGACCGAATTTGGTGAAAACTCAGAAGCTTTGTTTTTAAATTCAAGTTTTCGTTTTAAAACTGCTGCACAAGCAGCCGCGCGTTTTGGTGGAACGGAACCAGGCAATATTTACTCTCGTTTTACCAATCCAACTGTGACTATGTTTCAAGATAAGCTCGCAGCCTTAGAGGGGGCTGAGCAGTGCGTAGCGACTTCAAGTGGCATGTCTGCAATATTGGCTTGTGTAATGGGGCTGTGTAACTCAGGCGACCATATTGTGGCCTCTCGGAGTATCTTTGGAACGAGTGTTCAGCTCTTTAGTAATATTCTTAAGCGTTGGGGCTTGGAAGTGACTTTCGTATCACTTACAGACGTTAAAGAATGGCAGGGCGCGATGACGCCTAAGACTAAATTATTTTTTGTGGAAACGCCATCGAACCCCTTAACTGAAGTGGCAGATATCTCTGTATTGGCAAAAGTCGCCCATGATGCTGGCGCGTTATTAGTGGTGGATAATTGTTTTTGTACGCCAGCGATTCAGCGTCCATTGCAATTGGGTGCTGATATCATCATTCACTCAGCCACTAAATATATTGACGGTCAAGGTCGGTGCTTGGGCGGTGCAGTATTAGGCGCTAAAGTGCTTATGGAGCCAGTCTATGCTTTCTTGCGAACAGCAGGTGTTACCATGAGTGCATTTAATGCTTGGGTATTTTTAAAAGGCCTTGAGACTTTATTTGTGCGTATGGAAGCGCACGCTAAAAATGCGTTGGCATTAGCCACTTGGTTAGAAGCACAACCGCAAGTTGCGCGAGTTTTTTATCCAGGGCTTCAATCTCATCCCCAACACGCGCTTGCAATGAAACAGCAATTAAGTGGTGGTGGCATTGTGAGTTTTGAAGTGAAGCCCAAACAAGGTCAAACAGCCCAAGAATCGGCCTGGGCTTTGATTGATTCAACTAAGTTGATTTCAATCACCGCTAACTTAGGTGATGCCAAAAGCACCATTACCCATCCTGCAACCACCACGCATAGTCGCGTGACCGCCGAAGCTAGAGCTGCAGCTGGGATTACAGATGGCTTAGTGCGAATTGCTGTAGGATTGGAGCATGTGGAAGACTTAAAAGCGGACTTGGCATTGTTATCAAGTTAAATAGTCCTTAAATACATAGGGGGATGCCATTAGAAAGCCGAGCACGCCCCAAATCACTACATGCACCCTCTAGGAGTCATTTAGCTCACGCAGTGCGCAATCGGATTTATCGAACCGCAATGTTGCAGACACCATTTCGTACCTTCTAAATAAATGGCGAAGCCCTATACGAGATGTTGTAAGTTTTACTTGAGGTGGCCTTGTCTTTTGCTCGCGGCTAAATAAACTGCACTTTTGTCGCGCTTGCCTACCGAAACAACCAAAACGAGCACCGAAGTGTCATTGACCTCATAAACTAAACTATAGCCGACTTCCTTTAGCTTGATTTTGTATCTATCTTTACTATCGCGTAGCTTTGCACTCGCTATTGTCGGATTTTCAAAACGCTCAGCTAGTTTTGTTTTAACATTGCAATGGGAAAACCTTCGCCTGCCGCAACAGTATTCATCGGGTCTTTCTTTAGCTCAGTTACGCTCGCGGTAGTACTAGTCAAAATAGCGTGTGCCATAACAAACTCCTTATATTATTAATATGCTTTATTTGGCACTCATATTAGCACTATAAAAAGTACCACTAAATGCACTGATTAAGAATATTTAGCTTTACTTTTTTTGCTGGTTTAGCCAAAAAAAAAGGAGCCTAAGCTCCTTTCTTTGAGTTGCTGAATGTGCCTTGTTACCGCAATGTTCTGCCAAACATTTGTAAGGCTAATTGATAGCCCGTTGCTGCCAATTGCGGGTCATAACGGTCACCTTCATCACGCATAAAAGCATGTTGACCGTTGAATTCGTGCCATGTAAATTTAAGATCTGTTGCGTTTAAATCACTATACACTTTTGCACGACCTGCTGCTGGGATATGCGGGTCTTGTTTGCCCCAAATCATGAGCAATTCACCCTTGATTTTGTCCAAGTTTTCCATGCTGTGTTGACCTGGTTTGTTTGGAATCACCTGTGTGTGTAGGTCTGTAGCATAGAAGCAAGCGGTTGATTTGACTTCTGGTTGGAGCGCTGCACGGAACGCCAAGTGACCACCAATACAGAAACCCATTGCGCCGATGTCACCTGTGCACCAGGCTTGTTTCTTCACAAATTCAATCATGGCTTGGTTATCTGTGTCATAACCTTGTACGTCTTTTGCTGCTTTATCTGCATTGCCTTTATCGCGCCCAGCGTCATCATAACCAAGCACTGTGCCAATCGGATTAAGTTCATGAAACACTTCAGGCACAAGGACTGCATAACCATGACCAGCCATAAAGCGTGCTGCGCGTTCAATTGGGCCCGTTTGTTGGAAAATTTCTGAATAAAACAAAATCGCAGGGTAAGCGCCTTCGCCTGCTGGGCGGTGCACATAGGTGCGCATAACGCCTGTTGGGGTTGGCAAATCAACGATGTGGCTTTGAATGTTCACGACGGTATCCTCAAAATATTTTATTAATAGTGACTCTTATTGCTGTTATTTTACAATACTTCAGCATCTATTGATGCATCAAGTATAATTGCACTTATGCTTGAAACCCTTACATTTATCATTTCGATTGCTGCACTTTTATTGCTAGTTGTATTGTTGCGACAGTCTGCAAATAAACCGAACGCAGAAAATGCTTTGTTACTTCAGTTAGAAGATAAACATCGAGCGATGTTGCTCGATTTAAATGATGGATTAAACAAGCTAGGGGATAGGCTCAGTTCTTCATCTCAAGAGTCTAGCGAGCGACTTCGAACAGCCGTTGCGCAAGAATTAGCTCAAACGCGTGAAGCAATGCAAGCATTGCAAACCGCGCAAACCGCTAGTCTCGCCCAAACGCGAGAAGCTGTGATTGAGAAACTTCATACCACATTAGCTGAGCAAGGTAAGGCCGAGCAAGAGATGATTCAGGCTACGATGCGTCATGCAACGATGCAATTGACTGCGAGTATTGAAAGCTTGAGTAAGATTGTCGATGCGCGCCTAGAAGAAATTAGCGGTAAGGTGACTGAGCGTTTAGATGAGGGCTTTAAGAAAACAAACGATACTTTTGTGCGAGTGATGGAGCGCTTGGCGACCATAGATAAGGCGCAAGAGAAGATTGATGGACTCACAACGAACGTTGTGAGTTTGCAAGCATTGCTAGGGGATAAGCGCTCACGCGGTGCGTTTGGCGAAGTACAGCTTGAGGCTTTGGTGCGTAATGTGATGCCGAATGGCACTTATGAGATGCAGTACTCCCTCCCGAATGGTACTCGTGTTGATTGTGCCTTGTTCTTGCCTGAGCCAACGGGTACGGTGGCGGTAGACTCAAAATTCCCGCTTGAAAATTATCATCGTATGTACGAAAGCGGCGTGACCGACGCTGAAAAAATCATCGCCCAACGACAGTTCAAGGCTGATGTTAAAAAGCATGTGGATGATATTGCGAGTAAGTACATTATTGCAGATGTGACTTCAGATGGTGCGGTGATGTTTATTCCAGCTGAGGCTGTATTTGCAGAAATCCACGCGAATCATCGTGATATTGTGGATTATGCAATGACAAAAAACGTTTGGGTGGTTTCTCCAACCACTTTGATGGCCGTACTCAATACGGCACGTGCTGTGCTTAAAGATGTGGAAACACGCAAGCAGGTTCACATTATTAAAGAAGAGTTGGGTAAATTAGGTAAAGAATTCGGCCGCTTTGACACCCGCATGAAGAAGCTTGCAGATCACATTCGTATGGCGCATGAAGATGCGCAGGAAGTACAAACCACTAGCCAAAAGATATCACGTCGATTTTCACAAATTGAGCGCGTAGAGCTTGCTGGTGATGCAGCTTCTTTAGCGTTGCCTATTGATGAGATTGTGGATAACGATGTGTTGGGAGCTGATTAATTGATTACCGTGCTGTATTTTGCAAGATTAAAAGAATCGCTGAATTACTCGACTGAAGAGATGGAGTTGCCTGAGAGCGTTCAAACAATTGCGCAATTAAAAACACACTTGGCTAAACGCGGTGAAGCTTGGGCTAATTTGTTTAATGGCAAACAAACAATACGTGCAGCCATTAATCATGCGTTGGTTGAAAATGACGCAGCCATTAAAAATGGTGATGAAGTGGCTTTCTTTCCGCCCGTCACAGGCGGTTAATTCAATATCATGGTCGTGCGTGTCCAAACTGAAGACTTTGATGTGGGGGCTGAAGTGAATGCCATGCGTCTGTCTGAATCTAATATTGGCGCGGTTGTTTCTTTTGTAGGTCAGGTCAGAGATTTTAATGATGGCGATCATGTTGGATTGATGACATTAGAGCACTATCCCGGCATGACTGAAAAGTCACTGGCTGGCATTATCGAGCAAGCGCAAGCTAGATGGTCAGTTTTAGACGCGTTGATTATTCATCGCGTGGGTGAGTTAAAGCCATTAGATCAGATTGTTTTAGTCTTGGTGGCTTCGGCACACCGAAAGGATGCTTTTTCTGCATGTGAGTTCATGATGGACTACTTAAAGACAGAAGCGCCGTTTTGGAAAAAAGAACAAACGCCAACAGGCGAACGCTGGGTAGAAGCTAAAGACTCCGATAATCAATCGAAAAGCCGTTGGCAGCAATAAATAAGATTAACCATTAGAAATTACCTCATGTCACACTCTTTAAAAGTAGCGCAACTCAATATCCCTCTGCAACCTAGTGAGCTTGGATTTTCAAATACATCTACACTTAATCTAGCTGAAGTTTCTAGATGGGTAGGGCAAGCAGATGCAGAGCAAGCGGCGAATTTTGGATTAAGCATCTTTGAACCTGGTTTTAATATGCTTGTTCTTGGTGAATCTGGAAGCGGCCGAAAGTCGTTAACTTGGCAAGCCATCAAAGCAGCCTCTGCTAAGCGGCCAAAGCCTAATGATTTAGTTTTGCTTTATCACTTCGATACGCCAGAAAAACCACTGCCGCTTTATCTTAATGCAGGACATGGTGCGCGCTTGAGAATTGAGATGGATGCATTCATTCGTCAAATGGTTAAAGTCATCCCAGCATTGATTGCTCAGACCGCCGCTACAGAAGAGGGGAAAATAGAGCAAGCTTCTATTGAAAAAGATGCTGCTAAAGAGAGTAATAGCAAAATGAGCGTCGAGGTCAAGCTCGCAAAACAATTGAGACATTCGCTAGAGGCCTTTTTTACAGAACAGTTTGCGCGTTTGATTGTGATTGTGAAGGGGGATGCGAGCCCTTTTGCAATGGCGGAGCTTTTTAAGTTTGATCTTTACCTTGCTGCGCTAATGCGCGAAGTTTGCGAAAACATCGAAATTTTTAATCAATCAGCAGGCAGCGATAATGAAGGGTTGCTTGAAGGATTCTTGGGACGTTTCCGTGTCAACGTGATGGTGGATAACGCCGCTTATTGTGCTGATGCAAATTCAGGGTCTCCAGTAATCTTTGATGAAGATCCGTCATTTAGCTCACTTTTTGGTGGTTTGGAAAGTGCTGATAGTGCTAGCAATACTGCTGATTTCATGCGACTTCGTGCAGGTAATCTTCTCAAAGCCCATGGTGGTACTTTGATGCTTTATTTGCGAGACATCAATGCAGATCAGCAATCCGGCAGTCAAATTTTAGAGAAGCTTCATCGATTTCTGCGCAATGGCACCATCCAAATTGAAGAGGCAAGTGGCACCCCTGGGCAAAATGCTGGAATTCATTTTGCACCAGAGGCATTAGCGGCCAATGTGAAGTTGGTGTTGATTGCTACGCGCGAGGAGTATTATGCATTGCAAGATGAACTCCCTGAGTTTGCACGTTACTTTCAAGTAAAGGTAGATTTTGTGGAGAGTATGCCAGCGGATCATGCAGCCTATGCGGCGCTTGCCGGTTTAATTGCAAAATTCTGCCATCAGCATGCGTTGAAGCCTTTTGGGTCAGATGCAGTGGTAAAGCTTATTCGATTTATGCAGCGCACCATTGATGATCAAACCCGGATTGGGACACGGTTCTCACTTTTGGAAAGATTGATGTTGGAAAGCGTTGTGATGGCCAATGCAGCAGCTTCGGAGTTCGTCACAGCTTATGATGTGCAAGCAGCCTTGGATGCCCGTAGAAAGCGTCATAATAGCCCAGAACGTCAATTGCGTGAGTCGATGATTGATGGTGAAGTCATGATCAATGTGACGGGTGAGCAGGTTGGGCAAATTAACGGACTTACTCATATTGATTTGGGGGATATGAGCTTCGGATCACCCGTTCGAATTTCAGCAAGGTGTTATGCGGGTGCTGAAGGAGTGATCAATATTGATCGAGAAGTGTCTATGACAGGTCCTAATCATGACAAAGGTTTAATGATATTGCGCAGCTGGTTATCAGCGAGCTTCAGTAGTCTTACGCCACTGTCATTGACGGCATCATTGGTGTTTGAACAAGAGTACTACGGTGTGGAAGGTGATTCCGCTTCATGTGCAGAACTCTATGCTTTGCTTTCCGCCCTATCTGGTGTACCGATTAAACAGGGTCTGGCTGTGACAGGGGCGATGAATCAGCATGGTGAGGTGATGGCCATCGGCGGCCTCAATGAGAAAATTGAAGGTTATTTTCGCATCTGCAAGGCAATGGGTCTTGATGGCAAGCAGGGCGTGTTAATTCCTAGTCGTAATCTGGCGCATTTACTGCTAGACGATGAGGTGATTGAGGCGGTGAAGGCGGGGCAATTCCATATCTATCCTGTGAGCAACGTGTTTGAAGCTATAGAACTACTCACTGACGTCCCAGCGGGGACGCTTTCGGGCGAACGCTATGCAGATAATTCAGTCCTTGGCCGTGCACAGCACCACCTCGAGACCTTCCGCATGGCCTTGCAACATAACCGTGCGATCCAGCTTAATCAACCACGTTAAAATTGAATATGGCGCAAGATCATATTGTTGATGGGAAATGCCGCCTAGATAAGTGGCTGTGGGCGGCACGTTTCTATAAGACGCGAAGCCTAGCCACTGATGCCATTGATGGGGGCAAGATTTATGTGGACGGTGATCGCGTGAAGCCCGCCAAGGAAGTACGTGTCGGACAAGTCATCTATATCCGCCGTAAAGATCTGGATATGGAGGTGGTGGTGAAAGCATTATCAGTAACGCGTAGGGGTGCGCCCGAGGCGGCTCTGCTCTATGACGAGACGCCTGAGAGCGCTGCTAAAAGAGATAATGCGGCTGTGACTAAGGAGGCGGACCACGCTAAGCGTGAAAGAGGAGCGGGGCGTCCAACTAAGCGACAACTAAGGGATATTAAGAAGTTTACTGGGATAAGTAACTTTTAAAACAAAAAAGGCGACCAGTTGGTCGCCTTTTTCTTTGCCCTAGCTATTTTAATCAGAGTGATCAGTGTAAGGGAATTTTACGTGACCGTAGCGCACAATTAGAATTGCCAAGGCAATTAAGAGAATAGAACCAGATAGCGCCCACATGCGGAATGCATCAAGCTCTTTAATTTCAAGCACTAAGAAACGCGCTAGGGCGATGATGCCGATGTAAAGTGGGTAGCGAACAGGTAGGTTGCCGGAACCAAGGTAATGACCTAGCATCGACATGACCTCAAGGTATAGGAACATCAGCAGTAGGTCACCCACGGTCAGTGCCTTGGTCTCCCAGATGTGGCTGATTTCCTGAAACACGGCAAATATCGTCGCGATGGCGATGATGATGAGCACGACCTGGCCGACCATGCTTAGGCCGCGCTGCGTGAGTTTGGTGAAGTGGTTTGGTGTCATCTGGCTAGCCCAATCATAATAGTGATGTTTAATTATATCTTTCTTATTGTGAAATGAGCGCGCACTTTTTATGCTTGATATTGTGTTCTGAGCCAGGCCGCTAACTCTACTTCAGTTTTTTGATCGGTTGCTACATGAATGATCCAATCCCCAAGCGATAGATCAGAAAACTTAATTTTAATATGGTTGAGAGAGAGTGAAAAAAACAGCACGGTTGCCGCAGTTCGTTTATTCGCATCGTTAAAACAGTGGCCTTTTGCAATAAAGGTTGCATAGCATGCTGCTAAGTCAAAAGCGTCTGAGATGAATCCATACTGTAAGCGATTGTGTACGCGCTCGATGACAGCTTCTAAAGGCTTGTCTTTAGCTAGGCCTTGAAGTTCATTTGGTCCAATAATCTGTTCATGCAGTTTGATGACTTGCATCGTTTCAATAATCACGTATTGCATGATTATTTGTCTTTGAGGTATTCAAGAACGTGATCTATTTGACCTAACTCATTCTTAATAAAATCATCTACTTGAGCGTGTGATGCACTGATAATCTCAATTTCAGAGACTGCGCTTTTTGGTACAAAGTAACCAATCGCCTCGTTACGATTTAGGATAGCAACGGGCTGGTTGCCTGCTTTGGCGATTACTTTGTTAGGCTCACGAAGTTCAGTGAGGGATGCGGTGAGTGAACTCAATAAGACTTCCATTTTTTTATCCTCATTTAAATGTATATTTAAATATACACTAAAACTTGGTCGGGGAACAGTCTCTATTATTAAGAGAGCGATAAATGGTATTAGCGTGCCTATTTGCGAGCTGGTGTGTGATGAAATGAATGAGCGCGTGACCATCAAACTTGAATACCAATTCGTTGCATTACCAAGTATAATCTCAACTAATACTATTACGAGTTAGAAAATGACTGCCTATCAGAATCAAATCAATCAAGCTGTTCTGCCCTTCATGGTTTACGCTTTAACCTTCTCATTGTTTCTAGGCACAGCAGTTTTTACGGTGGTCATTGCTTTGACGATACTCATGTGGTTACTTTCTGGGGAGTACGCTACCAAGTACTCGACGATTAAAGACAACCCAGTGGTGATCGCTGCTCTATTGTTATTTTTAGCCATCACCCTAGGTCTTTTTTGGTCGCATGTGCCTTGGTCAGAAAAACTGCCGATGTATATGAAGTATCACAAGTTACTTTATATTCCGATGATCGCAAGTATCATTCAGACACCTGTTCAAAGGAGACATGCAGTCAATGCGTTCTTGATCGTTAGCTTGATTATTCTGTTCATGTCTTATGGTAAATTTTTAGGGTTGATACCTTTTCATGATGAGGGTATGGGATACATCGTCACTCGCAATCGTATTGCGCACAACATTTTTATGGCGTTTGCGGCGTTCCTCATGATCCATCGCACGATTCAGAAACGTGGAAGCTATCAGTGGGTGTGGGGAGTACTCTCATTGCTTGCTATTTTTAATGTCATGATGATGGTGAATGGCAGAACCGGTCAGGTCATTCTAGTTGCGTTTATTGCATTAACGATTTGGCAATATCTAGGGTTTAAGTCAATCAAGTATCTTGTGGTTGTAGGGATTTTGGGTTTGCTAGCTTTTAAAACAGTGCCCATGTTTGAACAGTCAAGATTGGCAGCAGTGAGTACGGAACTTAAAGATCGCAACTCATCCTCTGGATTAAGGATGGGTTTCTACCAAAACTCAATCCAAATCATTAAGAAACACCCTTTGTTTGGGGTTGGTACAGGAGGTTTTCCAGCCGCTTACCAAGCTCAGGTAGCGTCTGACCCTGGACTTAAGGTGACGCGAAACCCGCATAATCAGTACCTATTGATGTGGGCTGAGATTGGCTTGGTGGGGTTAATTCTTTTCTTGTATTTTTTAGGGAGTGCTTGGCGTTTATCCATGCGATTACCCTTTGATGATCGCTGTATGATTCAGGGTTTAGTTCTCCTATTCTCAATGGGATCGTTATTTAACTCCTTGTTGCTAGATGCAGGCGAGGGGCGTTTTTATTGTACCTTGGTCGCTATTCTGGTCGGTGGTTTGAATATTAAAAAGGCCTGAGAATGACCATTTGCAAGCTTTATCTCTGCTGAGATTATTCGTTTAGTTGCAAGTCTGTTATGCCGAACCGGCGTGTGCGCTTTTTATAGGCATCAAGCGCAAGGTCAATCGCCTTGCCATCAAAATCTGGCCACAACGTATCCGTGAAGTAGAGTTCTGTGTAGGCTAAATCCCAGAGCAAGAAGTTGCTAATCCGCGTCTCTCCGCCAGTGCGGATCAGTAGGTCGGGTTCTGGTGCGTATTGGAGTGACAGGTGTTCAGCAAGGTCTTCCTCAGTATAGTTTCCCGCTTTTTCAGGGGAAAGTTTAGAGAGTTTGTTCGTTGCCTTAATGATGTCCCAGCGCCCGCCGTAGTTAGCGGCGATCGTGAGAGTGAGCCCAGTGTTGTTTTGTGTGAGTGCTTCGGCTGCATCGACTGCAGCGATGAGTTCAAGCGGGAAGGGTGACTTGTCGCCGACTACCTTGAGTCGTAGATTGTTCTTGTGCATGTCAGCGGCTTCGCGTTTGAGCATTTCGATGAAGAGCTTCATCAGGAAGGAGACCTCATCCTCTGGCCTGCGCCAGTTTTCACTGCTAAAAGCAAACACCGTAAGGTATTTGACGCCCAGTTTGTCTAACTTCTCAACAAGGTTTCGGAGGATCTCTGCGCCGCGCTTGTGCCCCATCACTCTTGGTAGCAGGCGCTTGGTCGCCCAACGTCCGTTGCCGTCCATGATGATTGCCACATGTTGTGGAGTCTTGCCGACCTCTGGGATGGTCTTTGTTGAACTAAAGAATTTTTTCATCGGACTTTGGGCCTGGTTTTAGGTTTAAATGCACCTGAGGGTCAAGTTGACTGCATTAATAAACATAATCAACTTGAAAAATATTATAATGCATCCATTAGAACATCGGTCGGCATTATAAATAAATTCTTGCCTCACGGTTTTAATTTATTTTGGTGGTTTTTAATCATTTAGTTTCAGGATTGAATGGTTTGAATTAAGTGCTCTATGATGTTATATTCTTGGGAATTACCACATTAAAATTAATCTATGTCAATCAATAAGCGCATCAGTCTTGCACTCGTATTTCTGGTCTCTTTTGTCAGTTTCAATGCTAACGCCTTAGACCCAACCCTACTTCCTAATCCGAACAGTTCGGATAATGGATTTGGGCTTATGATGTCGAACCAGCTCACTAATATGGATAACCAGAATCAGCAGTTGGTGATTCCTAAGAAGGTTGTGCAACCTGATCATACTCAGAATACTCAACCTTTGGTTGAACGCAAGCCCCGGATCAAGAATGAATTCCAGAAGTTTGTAGAAAAGTCGACTGAACGTGACGTGGAGATGTTCGGCTACGACATCTTTAATAACCCCGCGAACGGCATGGCGCCAATTGAAAACGTGCCAGTGACATCTGATTACGCGATTGGTCCTGGAGATGAACTCCTGATCAATATGTGGGGTCAGGTTGAGGCAAGCGAGACGGTGATCGTGGATCGCAACGGGACAATCAATCTGCCCAAAGTTGGTACGATTAACGTGGCTGGAGTGCAGTACGCTAACCTCCAGGCTTACATTAAGACGTCGGTGAGTAAGGTATTTAAGAACTTTGAGCTCAATGTTTCGCTCGGAAAGCTTCGTTCTATCCAGGTCTATGTGGTGGGTCAGGCTGAGCAGCCTGGGAACTATACCGTAAGCTCGATGAGCACGCTCGTGAATGTGATCTTCGCCTCAGGCGGCCCAAGCAAAAAGGGTTCAATGCGCCACATTCAGTTAAAACGTAACGGTACGCTTGTCTCTGAATTTGATATGTATGACCTGATCCTAAAAGGGGACAAGTCCAAAGACGTGAAACTACTTCCTGGTGATGTGATCTACATTCCTGCGGTGGGGCCGATGGCGGCGATTACCGGCAGTGTTAACGTGCCTGCAATCTATGAACTTAATGGTAAGGAGAACTTGGCTGCTTTGATCCAACTCTCTGGTGGCTTGAGTAACGTCGCAGCTGGTCAAAAGGTGACCGTTGAACGCATCCAGAATCACGAGAAGCGCTTGGTGGATGAATTTTTTCTGGAAAAAGATGGTCTGGCGAAGCCTATCCAGGATGGTGATCTCGTGACAGTGAATAGCATCTCTCCGCGTTTTGATAATGCAATTACCCTTAAGGGGAATGTTGCGATTCCCGGTCGTCACCCATGGCGCCAAGGGATTCGCGTGAGCGACATCATTCCTGACCCTTCGGTGCTTGTGACTAACCAATATTGGAATAAGCAGAATCTTGCTCGTGATGCGCAGTCAATCAACAGTGAGCTACTCAAAGCCAACATCAAGTCCAATCCAGCTGAGATTAATTGGGACTATGCGCTGGTTGAGCGACTTAATCGTGACGATCTAAAAACGAGTCTTCACCCGTTTAACTTGGGTAAGGCGATCAACGATCCATCTGATGAAAACAACTTGTTACTAGAGCCTGGCGATGTGATTACGATCTTCTCCAAGAACGATATCCAGGTGCCGGTTTCAAAACGCACCAAGTATGTGACGCTCGAGGGTGAGTTTGCTAGCCCAGGTGTTTATCAGGTCAACTCGGGCGAGACCTTGCGTCAGTTGATCGCCCGTGTTGGTGGTGTATCTAAAGACGGTTACTTATTAGCAACGGAGTTCACACGAGAGTCAGCCCGCGTCACGCAACAGATTCGTCTCGATGAGATGGTAAGTAAGTTAGAGCAGAGTGTTCAACGTAACAGTAGTCAAAATGCTGCAAACAAGGATCCTTCGGAAGCTGCTAACTTGAAGGCGCAATATGAAGCTCAGCAGGCTCTGGTTGCTAAGATGAAAGAGGTAAAGGCCACAGGCCGTCTAATCTTGGATATTTCTGTTGATAAACCTAAGGTGGAAGATCTTCCTGAAATCGTGCTTGAAGACGACGACCATATTTATGTGCCACCAACTCCGTCAACGGTGACCGTGATGGGACAAGTTTACAATCAGAACACATTCCTATTTAACCGTGGTCAGACGGTTGGGGATTACTTGGCTAAGGCGGGCGGCCCAACCCGTGATGCGGATAAGGATGATATCTATTTGGTGCGTGCTGATGGTGTGGTCTTGAGTAAGCGCCAGAACAGTTACCTATTTGGAACGGTCAGCAGTAGCTTTAATAGCCGTCAGGTGGCACCAGGTGACACGCTAGTGATTCCTGAGAAGCTCGACAAGTACAACTTGACCAAGGATCTTAAGGACTGGTCACAAATATTCTACCAATTCTCGCTCGGAATAGCGGCGATGAAGACACTTGGCGTACTCTAGAGTGGGTGACATGGAAAATAATCAGCAGCATTACCAAGACGAAGATGAGATCAGCCTGATTGATCTGCTGCTCGTGGTCGCGAAGTACAACCGCTTTATCATCAAGTTCACCCTTGGGGTGGCGACGTTGACGGTTCTTTATACCTTAACGATGCCTAAGATTTTTACCGCAAAGACGGTGATCCTGCCACCGCAACAGAGCGGCTCGTCGGCGAGCATGATGCTCGCGCAGTTGGGTGGACTGGCTGGCGCGGCAGGGGGTGCCTTGGGAATTAAGAGTCCAAGTGACACTTACGTGGGGATGATGAAGAGCCGGAACGTGGCGGATCATCTCATTGAGTCATTCAAACTCAAGGCCCTTTATGAATCTAAGACTTATGAGGGTACACGTAAAGCCTTGGCAGACAATACGGTCATCACCTCGGGTAAGGATGGGTTTATTACGGTCGAGTTCTCAGACAAGGACCCTAAGCGAGCAGCTAGCATCGCTAATGCTTACGTGACCGAACTCGACCACCTAAATCAAACTCTTGCGGTAACCGAGGCTGCTCAGCGGCGCCTATTCTTCGAGAAGCAACTGATAAAGGCTAAAGAGGAACTCGCAAACGCAGAGGTCGCATTAAAGCAAACGCAAGAGAAGTCGGGGCTCGTTCAGCTTGATGCACAGGGTCTTGCCGTGATCAAGTCGGTAGCTGACCTTCGCGCGCAGATTGCCGCGAAAGAGGTTCAGCTCTCTGGGATGCGTGCGTTCGCGACCGCCCAAAACCCGGACTACCGTCAGGCGCAGGAGTTGCTCGCTGGATTGCGGGCGCAGCTCGCCAAGGTGGAGCGTGATACTGCAGAGGGTAACGGCAGCGTGCTCTTGCCGATGAAGAAGCTCCCAGAGAGTGGCCTCGAGTACGTCCGCAAGATGCGTGAGGTGAAGTACCACGAGACGCTCTTTGAGCTTCTGAGTAAGCAGCTCGAGATGGCGAAGCTCGATGAGGCCAAGCAGTCTGCGATCATTCAGGTGGTCGACAGGGCGGAGCCACCAGAGCTAAAGTCTAAACCGAAACGCGCGTTGATCGTGATCATCGCGACACTGATGGCGTTCTTTTTGTCGGTGCTGATCGCCTTTGTGCGTGAGGCGATGGCAAATGCTAGACAAGACCCAGAGCAGGCAATGCGCATCGGCTTACTCCGTCAGTACCTACGCCAGGGGCGCTAATCCTTGCTTGCGGAGTTTGATGTCACTGAGGCTACTCGAGAAGAGGCGATAGTTCGTTCCACCCAGTCTCAATGGTACTTGATTCACACTAAGCCACGCCAAGAGCGACGCGCCCTAGAAAATTTAGAGCAGCAGGGTTACACCTGCTTTTTGCCGCTCTACTTGAGTGAGAAGCTTGTCAAGGGCCGTCCTCTCTTTGCTGAAGAGCCGCTATTCCCTCGCTACCTGTTTATTTATCTTGCCACAGGCTTGGACGCAAAGAGCTGGGCGCCCATTCGTTCAACCAATGGCGTCAGTAGTCTGGTGAGGTTCGGCGACAGTCCTGCGCGTGTAGATGATGGGATCATTGATCTCATTAAGCACCATGAGCTTAAGATTAAGCTTGCGCCAGAGCGCCTCTTTAATGCGGGTGACAGATTGCAGGTGGTCGATGGCCCATTTGCAGGGATGGGTGTTGTGTTTGAGATGCGTGACGGTGAGAATCGCGCGATGGTACTGATTGACCTCTTGGGTAAATTAACGCGCTTAACGCTGCGACCCGGTGATCTTAGGAAAGAGCTTGTTTAATATGCATTGGATGGCAATATGATTTTAGTGACTGGCGGCGCCGGTTTTATTGGTGGCAACTTTGTGCTCGATTGGTTGGCGGGCTCTGAAGAGCCTGTTCTAAACCTCGATCTCTTGACCTACGCGGGTAACCTAGAGAACCTGAAGTCGATTGAGCATGACCCACGTCACACCTTTGTGCGTGGTGACATTGGAGACGCTAAGCTCGTACCAGCGCTGTTGGCAAGGTATCAGCCACGCGCCGTGATTAACTTTGCGGCGGAGAGCCACGTGGATCGATCCATTCATGGCCCCGAAGATTTTATTCAGACCAATGTGGTCGGAACCTTTCACCTGCTAGCGTCTGTGCGTGCCTATTGGTCAAGCTTGGAGGGTGAGAAAAAAGCGGCTTTTCGCTTTCTACACGTCTCCACCGACGAGGTCTACGGCTCGCTCGAGAGGGGTGATCCTGCCTTCACCGAAACTCATCGCTACGAGCCTAACAGTCCTTACTCAGCCAGTAAGGCGGCGAGTGATCACCTGGTCCGCGCTTACCACCACACCTACGGCCTGCCGGTATTGACGACAAACTGTTCTAATAACTACGGGCCCTTCCATTTCCCTGAGAAATTAATCCCGCTCTGCCTGCTCAATGCGTTGGGCGGCAAGCCGCTCCCCATCTACGGCGACGGCCAGCAGATTCGGGACTGGCTATTCGTGAAGGATCACTGCAGTGCGATCCGCCGCGTGCTTGAGGCGGGGCGCTTGGGTGAGGTTTATAATGTGGGTGGTTGGAACGAGAAGGCGAATCTAGAAGTAGTACACACACTCTGTGAGATACTCGATGAACTAAAACCGCGCTCAGATGGCTTGAGCTATAAGTCGCAGATTAGCTTTGTTAAAGACCGCCCAGGGCATGACAGGCGCTACGCAATTGATGCAAGCAAGCTTGAGCGTGAGCTTGGCTGGAAGCCTCAAGAGACTTTCGAGACGGGTATTCGTAAGACGGTGGTCTGGTACCTTGAGAACCAGCCTTGGGTGGATCATGTGGTGAGCGGCGAGTATCGCCAGTGGCTCAATCAACAGTATAGTTAGGTGACCATGAAAATATTAGTGACGGGTAAGAACGGGCAGGTGGGCTTTGAGCTGATGCGCAGCCTCGCGCCATTGGGGCAAGTGGTTGGGGTCGACGTTAAGGAGTGCGACCTCGCGCAGTCTGCCGCGATCGATACGTTGCTCGAGCGTGTGAGGCCTGACATCATCATCAACCCTGCGGCCTACACCGAGGTCGACAAGGCCGAGACTCAGCCAACGGTTGCGCATGCGCTTAACGCACAGGCGCCCAAGCTTTTGGCCCGTTACGCGGCGAGGCATAACATCCCGATCATCCACTTCTCGACCGACTATGTGTTCGATGGCAAGAAGGATGGTCTCTACACGGAGGAGGATGACGCAAACCCAAGCTCTGTGTACGGTAAGACCAAGTGGCTGGGGGAGGAGGCTGTCCGTAAGCTTGCGGCCAAGCACATCATTATTCGAACGAGTTGGGTGTTCGGAAGTCACGGGGTTAATTTCTTGAAGACCATGCTCAAGCTCGCTGCAGAGCGGGATAAATTAAGTGTGGTCTCAGATCAGTTTGGCGCCCCGACTTCTGCGAGGATGCTCGCAGATGCTGTCGCTCAGATCGTGAGTGAGTTAGCGGAGCCTGGCTCTTATCGTAAGTACGGCACCTACCACGTGGCCGCACGCGGTGAGACGAGCTGGCACGGCTATGCCCAGGTGGTGGTGGAGAAGGCGATTAAGTTGGGGCTAACGCTTAAGCTCTCGCCCAAGGAGATCAAGCCGATTGCAACTAAGGATTACCCGATGCCCGCACCAAGACCAGCCAACTCTAGGCTCGACACTACCAAGGTGCGCACGGTGTTCTCTGTAAATCTACCTAAGTGGCAGGACGAAGTGGAAAAAGTTATTCAAGAGCTAGTAAAGGTGAAGAGTGATGTCTAATTATCAAGCACGTAAAGGGATTATCCTCGCTGGCGGTTCCGGCACAAGGCTCTACCCTGCAACGCTGGCAGTTTCCAAGCAGCTGCTACCCGTCTTTGATAAGCCGATGATCTACTACCCGCTGTCGACGCTCATGCTCGCTGGGATTCGTGACGTCCTCGTGATCTCAACGCCGCAAGACACCCCCAGGTTCGCCCAGCTCTTGGGTGATGGAAGTCAGTGGGGTCTTAATATTAGCTACGAGGTGCAGGCGAGCCCTGACGGGTTGGCGCAAGCCTTTATCATCGGCGAACAGTTTATTGGGAGCGACCTCTCGGCGCTTGTCTTGGGGGATAATATCTTCTATGGTCACGACTTTCATCACCTCCTATCAAACGCCAAGGCAAAGGAGAGCGGCGCGTCTGTCTTTGCCTACCACGTGCAGGACCCTGAGCGTTATGGGGTGGTCGAGTTTGATTCAAATAGCAAGGCGATCAGTATCGAGGAGAAGCCTGCGCGCCCTAAGTCTAACTACGCTGTGACGGGGCTCTACTTCTATGACCGCGAGGTGGTAGAGATTGCAAAATCTCTCAAGCCATCACCGCGCGGAGAGCTTGAGATTACTGACCTAAACCGTGTGTACTTGGAGCAGGGTAGGCTGGATGTCGAGATCATGGGCCGTGGTTATGCCTGGCTTGATACTGGCACGCACGAGTCGCTGCTTGAGGCGGGGCAGTTTATTGCAACGATCGAGAACCGTCAGGGTTTGAAGGTCGCCTGCCCCGAGGAGATTGCCTACCGCCAGGGCTGGATCGATGCGGCTGCGCTCCAGAAGCTCGCTGCGCCGCTCGCCAAGAACGGCTACGGCCAGTACCTACTCAACATCCTCAAGGAAAAGGTGTTCTGATGCAGGCAACGCCGCTCGCAATCCACGATGTGTTTCTGATCGAGCCGAGGGTCTTCGGTGACGATCGGGGCTTCTTCTTCGAGAGCTTTAACCAGGCGAGGTTTGAGGCCGAGATTGGCCTGCAGGTAAGTTTTGTGCAGGACAACCACTCCAAGTCCAATAAGGGCGTGCTGAGGGGCTTGCACTACCAATCGCAGAACGCTCAGGGCAAGCTTGTGCGTGTATCGCAGGGTGCGGTATTTGATGTCGCGGTAGACGTTCGCAAGGGGTCGCCAACCTACGGTCAGTGGGTGGGTGAGGTCCTATCTGCCGAAAATAAACGCCAGCTCTGGATTCCCGCTGGGCTTGCGCACGGCTTCTTGGTGCTCTCTGAGACGGCAGAGTTCCTCTACAAGACGACAGACTATTATGCGCCGGAGTTTGAGCGCTGCATCGCTTGGAATGATCCTGGCTTAGCGATCGATTGGCCACTCGAGGGCGCGCCTATCTTGTCCCAAAAGGATCAGCTCGGGGAGCGTTTTTCTGACCTGTAGCTGATAGGATTTTCTCCTTTCTTTGTCGGTATAAAAAAGCTAAAAATTTTATTAAATTGATTATTATCAATTGGTTGTGTTGATTTTTAGAAGTGGGGGGGGGGGGGGGTGAAACCCTGCTAACTTTGAGTGTACGCTGCCGAACATATCGATTACAATAAGGTTATTAAAAAGATAACAAAAAAAGCCTTATGATTCGTCTTGTATTATTTCTGCTAGTCCTGGTTTTAGTGCCGATGCTCGGCTTCAGCCTTGACCGAACCATTTCGGTGGATCATGTGCCCCTATCTCAAGTGAAGTCTGCGCTGCTCTTATCTACCCCAGCATTTTTTTTCACGTTCCTGATATGTTACTTAATTAAGCGTTATGAGTCACTCCATGGGCGTTTTTCGCATGACCACGACCTTTCCGGCGTCCAAAAATTTCACACGATACCCGTCCCTCGAGTGGGTGGGTTGGCGATCTTTGTTGGCCTGAGCTTAAGTCTCTGGACGCTGAGTATTTACTTGCCGCCCACGGGTGTGCGACGTGCTTACCTTGGTCTGCTCTTGCTCGCTTCCTTGCCCGTGTTCTTGGGTGGGCTCATTGAGGATCTAACTAAGAACATCAGTGCCCGAAGGAGGCTGCTGCTTGCCTTTGTCTCTGCCGCGCTTGGGATCTTGTTAGTGCATGCGGAGCTTCATCGCCTGGATGTTGCCTGGCTTGATCCGCTGTTGACTGGCACTTTTTTCTTGCTGCTCTTTACGGTCTTCAGTGTCGGCGGCGCGACGCACAGCTTTAATCTGATCGATGGCTACAATGGTCTGGCTGGGGGTGTTGGTTTGATTGTGTTGGCCGCGACCGGCTTTGTGGCCTATGGCCTCAGTGACCATGTCGTGCTGATGCTATCCATCAACATGTTCATGGCGACCCTGGGCTTCTTGATGTGGAACTGGCCTAAGGGAAGGATTTTTCTTGGGGATGGCGGGGCCTATCTGCTTGGCTTTATGATTGCGAGCCTGCTCGTGATCCTGCTCGATAGAAACCCATCGGTCTCGACCTGGTTTCCCCTATGTTTGGTAGGTTACCCGACCTTCGAGACGCTGTTCTCGATCTTTCGCCGTAGGTTTTTTCAGAAGACGCGTCATGACGTGCCGGATGATCTGCACCTGCACCAGCTCATCCACCGTCAGGTGGCGAGACTGCGTGGCCAGGTGCCACATAGCTGGATTGATAACAACAGCCTGACCTCCGTCCCGCTCTGGCTGATCGTATCGGCCGCGAGCCTGGTAATCGTGTACTTCTATGATAATACCAATGCGCTTATGTGGATCTACCTGGTAGGCATCTTGGCCTACAAGGCCCTCTACCGAGTCCTTTACTGGCTGTATCAGAGAGATGTTGCTTAAGCGCATACGTAAGCCGCTAACTTATACCCTAGCGTTATTTTGTGTGATGGCGTCTAGAGTTAACGCCGAAGATGGTCTTGTCCAGGCTACCTATAACAACAATCTCAATTTGGCACAGTTACAGCAAGCAATTGAGCCTCACCTGCAGATGACACCCAGTATTGCTCCAACAGAGACTGCATTAAGTCTTGGATATGAGACGATAAAGCTCCCGGGCGGCGAGCCGATGGGCTGGGTGGGGGCTAACCTCATGTTCGATGTGAATGACTACACGCGTCTAGGTGTTGGTACCTATGGCGCGATGGCAGGGCAGCGTGGCGGCTTTATTACACTCGGGGTTGCCGGTGAGCTCAGGAAGCAGGTCTACCCAGACTGGTTTGTGCACTCTGGACTCTTTGTTGGTGCGGGTGGTGGTCGTGGCGGGAGCTCACTTTCCGGCGGTGGGTTGATGCTGCGCGCCGATGTGGGTTTAGACTATCAGGTCAAGGGTCTGGGTAACTTTGGGCTTGGGGTGAGTCACGTGGAGTTTCCAGACGGTGTGATCTCGAGCACGCAGCCATATGTCCGTTACGAGTACCTCTTTAGTAATCTGGTCTCGCCAGGTTGGCAGTCCCCTGACATTGCTGGCGGCAGTTGGTCGCTGTCATCTCACCTTAACGAGTTCAGCGTGGTCGGTCGCGAGTACCTCATCCCATCTAATGTCACACGTGACAATGGTGCGCCGCAGGGCAGTCACATGGAGCTCGTCGGGGTGGAGTGGCTAAGCTACTTGGACGAGTGTTGGTACCTGAGGCTGGAGGCGGAGGGTGCCGGCGGTGGCAGTAATAATGGCTATATGCAGATCCTTGCTGGCGGTGGCTACCGCTTCCCTGTGACTCAGAATACCTATATAAAGCTTCAGATGGCGGCTGGCCCAGCAGGCGGCGGCGGTGTAGATACACGCGGGGGCTTACTCGTCGATACTGGCATCGGGCTGCAGTATGCGATGACCAAGCACACCTTGGCTGAGATTGACTTGAGCGATACTCGTGCACCAAATGGCGGGTTCGAGGCGGTGAGCTTGGGGCTTAAGCTGAGCTACCAATATGGTCTTCCTAACGTGGGTGAAGAGGAGGTCAGCTGGGATGGCTTGCGCCAGTATGACGCGAACGGGTTGCGTGTAAGGGTTGCTGACCAAACCTATTTTAAGGGTAATGAAGCCTGGCGTAATCGCTCGGTTAACGAGTCTGTGAGTAACCTCGGTATTCAGATGGATTACTTTTTGAGTGATCACTTATTCTTGACCGGTCAGGCTTTGGCTGCCTACGCAGGTAATGCAGGTGCTTACATGGTGGGCGAGTTCGGTGTTGGTACGCACTGGAACCTAACGCACGATCTTTTTGTTGAGGCTGAGGCCTTGCTTGGCGCCGCGGGCGGGGGTGGTCTTGCTGTTGGTGGTGGCTTCGTCGGTCAGGGTAATGCTTCGATCGGCTACCACCTTACCGATACGCTTTCCGTGCTTGGGTCATTTGGCCGAGTGGGGTCATTTAAGGGAGATTTTCAGGCGAACGTGCTGGGACTTTCTGTCGCCTATGACTTCTTGGGGTTCACCCGAAAATAGTTTTTGTTTTGAAAATTGTCTTGATTCTGTCACATGGCTCACCTAGAATGCTTGTTCAAGATTGAACATATTTTAGTGTCATTCAATTGCTTCCCGATACTGCCCCTTAAAAAAATAGGGTCGCGGTAGGGCGGTAGCGTACTTAAAAAGGCCTTTAGACTTAGTGAGTAGACAGCAGCAGCTTCAGCAGGAGACCTACTACCAGGTGCTGGCCATCCTCGAGCAGGAGCCTGGGATCAGTCAGCGCGCGCTTGCAAAGCGCTTGGGGATCAGTTTGGGCGGCGTGAACTATAGCCTCAAGGCCTTGATCGAGAAGGGCTGGCTCAAAGCACAAAACTTTCAAAAAAATGAAAACAAGCTCGGCTACGCTTACCTGCTCACGCCTGCCGGGGTGGTGGAGAAGTCCAAGCTGACGGCCGCTTTTCTTAAGCGTAAAATGGCCGAGTACGAGGCGCTAAAGCTTGAGATTGCAAGACTGCAGTCGCAGGTAGGCGCCGATATGATGGATCAACACTAAGGGGATGACGATGAAGAGACTGCTGGTACTGATGTATTTGGTTTGCCTGCCGATGATGGGGTTCGCGGCTGATAGGGCGGAGATCGATAGCGATGTGGCGAGCGTGCTCAAGGACTTTTATTACCTGAGCGCGGGCAACAAGGAGCTAGTCGCTAAGGCGAACGGCGTGCTGGTGTTCCCGTCGGTGATCAAGGCTGGCTTTGTGGTCGGCGGCGAGTACGGCGAGGGCGCGCTGCTGGTGGACGGCAAGACGGTCGACTACTACTCGATCGCGGCGGCCTCGGTGGGAATCCAGCTGGGCGCGCAGGAGCGCGCTGAGATCATCCTGTTCATGGATAAGGATGCCTTCGACAAGTTTAGGCAGGCCGACGGCTGGAACGTCGGCGTAGATGGAAGCATTGCGGTGGTTCAGTCGGGTGCGGGCAAGGGAATCAACACCGACAGCATCAAGGACCCAGTGATCGCGGTGATCTTGCTTAACCGGGGCCTGATGGCGAACATCTCGCTCGAGGGGTCTAAGATCTCGAAGATCGATCGCTAGGCGGTCCCGGGACCGGGCATTAGCGGGCCCTAGTTTTAATACTTAATATATGACCCTTTCAGAAGAAAATATCTCAGTCGTGCCGGTGATCCTCTGTGGAGGCTCTGGCACTCGACTGTGGCCGCTCTCACGTTCTGGCTTTCCTAAGCAGTTCCTGGTGCTCTCTGGAACAACGAGCCTCTTTCAGCAGGCGATTGAGCGTGTCAATGGTCTCGGTACATCCGACATCACGCTAGGCGAAACCTTGGTTGTGACAGGGGAAGAGCACCGCTTTATCGCCCTGGACCAGCTACGCGAGATGGATTCTGTCAAGGCAACACTTCTTTTAGAGCCCTCAGCACGTAATACAGCGCCTGCATTGACCTTTGCTGCCCTTGAGGCAATTAAAGATGGTGGTGATCCTGTTCTGGTGGTGACGCCTGCGGATCAGACGGTGCAGGACGCTGCTGCATTCACGGGTGCGCTTCAAAGAAGCATTCGGGTGGCCGCAGGCGGTTCGATTGTGATCCTAGGGATTACCCCAGACAAGCCAGAGACTGGGTATGGTTACATCAAGCGTGCCGGTTCTATCGGCGATTTGGGAGAATACATGGTGGCTCAGTTTGCTGAGAAGCCTGACCTCGAGACCGCGAAGGATTATTTAGCAAGTGGTGATTATGCTTGGAATGGTGGCATGTTCGTCGTGCAAGCATCAGTCTGGCTTCAGGCCTTAGGTCAGTTCAGGTCAGATATCTTGGAGGCAACTAAAAAAGCTTGTGCGATTAAGACCTCAGACCATCCGTTTGTGCGACCCGATCACGAACTTTTTAGTAAGATTCCTTCTGAGTCCATCGACTACGCGGTGATGGAAAAATGTCCTGGTTCACCGATGGAGATCAAGATGGTGCCGCTCGATGCGGGCTGGAATGATTTGGGTGCATGGGACGCCGTCTGGCAGGTCGGAAAATCTGACGTTGATGGGAATGTCACCAACGGCGACACCTTGATGGCGGACACGACGAACACCTTTGTGCTTGCCAGTTCACGCTTGGTGACCACAGTAGGCGTGAATAATCTGGTGGTGATTGAGACAGCGGATGCGGTTTTGGTTGCGGACAAGTCGCAGAGCCAGCACGTGAAGCAGATCGTGAGCCAATTATCAGAAAAGAGACGCTCCGAGGATACGCTGCACCGTAAGGTCCACCGCCCATGGGGTTGGTACGACAGCATCGACGAGGGTGATCGCTTTAAGGTGAAACGTATTCAAGTCAAACCAGGTGCGAGTTTAAGCCTTCAAAGGCATACGCACCGAGCGGAGCACTGGGTGGTGATCAAGGGTGTGGCAGAGATCACAAACGCGGATCAGGTGTTAACTCTATCGGAAAACCAGTCGACTTACATCCCACGGGGCTGCGTTCATCGCCTAGCCAACCCTGGGACGTTGCCGCTTGAGATTATTGAGGTGCAGTCGGGCTCTTACGTGGGTGAGGATGACATCGAGCGACTCGAGGATAGTTACGGAAGGGTGTTATGAGTATCAAGCCTAAGATCTACGTGGCAGGGCACCGCGGCATGGTTGGGTCCGCCATCGTGCGCCAACTTGAAAATCAAGGTCAGACCAATATTATTGTGCGTACGCACTCGGAACTAGATCTGACTAACCAGCAGGCGGTTCGCACCTTTTTTGAGTCTAAGAAACCAGATCAGGTCTACTTGGCGGCGGCCAAGGTGGGCGGCATCCATGCGAATAATACCTACCCAGCCGAGTTTATCTACCAGAACCTCATGATGGAGGCGAACGTCATCCACGAGGCCTTCAAGTCGGGTGTCCAGAAGTTACTCTTCCTTGGTTCGAGCTGTATTTACCCCAAGGCAGTTTCTCAGCCTATGCGAGAGGACGCGCTGCTAACGGGGGTGCTTGAGTCTACGAATGAGCCCTATGCGGTGGCTAAGATTGCGGGGATCAAGCTCTGTGAGAGCTACAACCGCCAGTACGGGGTGGATTACCGCAGTGTGATGCCGACTAACTTGTATGGGCCAGGTGACAACTACCACCCAGAGAATAGTCACGTGATCCCAGCGCTAATCCGCCGTTTCCATGAGGCAAAAGTTAATCAGCAGCCAGAGGTGCTCATTTGGGGTTCTGGCAAGCCGATGCGTGAGTTTCTTTACGTGGACGACATGGCGGCTGCTAGTGTTTATGTCATGAATCTGGATAAGACAATCTATGACGATCACACCGAGCCGATGCTGAGCCACATTAATGTTGGATTCGGATCGGACGTGACGATAAAAGAGCTGGCTGAGACAATCTCTGCGGTGGTCGGCTATAAGGGCAAGATTGGTTTTGATGCTAGCAAGCCTGACGGCACCTTCAGAAAGCTGATGGATTCTAGCCGTTTAAATGGATTGGGCTGGCGGGCAGAAGTTAATTTAATGGATGGGCTAGAGAAGGCCTACCAAGATTTTTTAGAACATAGTGAAGCGTTAAGGAAATAAACATATGAGCAAGCAAAAGGTTGCGTTAATTACGGGGATTACTGGTCAGGATGGATCATATCTGGCGGAGTTTCTGCTAGAAAAGGGTTACATCGTGCACGGCATCAAACGCCGGGCAAGTTCTCTTAATACGCAGCGTGTCGATCATATCTACCAGGATCCGCACATTGAGAATGCTCACTTCAAGTTACACTACGGTGACCTGAGCGATACCAGCAACCTGATTCGTATCGTCCAAGAAACCCAGCCAGACGAGATCTACAACCTGGGTGCGCAGAGCCATGTGGCGGTAAGTTTTGAGAGCCCTGAGTACACAGCCGATGTCGATGCGATCGGCACTCTGAGATTGCTAGAGGCGATTCGCATTCTCGGCCTAGAAAAAAAGACGCGCTTCTATCAGGCCTCTACCTCTGAACTCTATGGCTTAGTGCAAGAGACTCCTCAAAAAGAAACGACGCCGTTTTATCCTCGTAGCCCTTACGCTGCAGCTAAGATGTACGCCTATTGGATCACTGTTAACTACCGTGAGGCTTATGACATGTACGCCTGTAATGGCATCCTCTTTAACCACGAGAGTCCGCGCCGCGGCGAGACCTTCGTGACTCGCAAGATCACCAGGGGATTGGCTAATATTGCACAGGGCTTAGAATCATGTCTATACATGGGAAACCTTGATGCACTACGAGACTGGGGACACGCCAAAGACTACGTGCGCATGCAGTGGATGATGCTCCAACAAGATAAGCCTGAAGATTTTGTGATTGCAACAGGTGTGCAATACAGCGTTAGGCAGTTTATCGAGTGGTCCGCAGCAGAACTTGGTGTCAAACTAAAATTTGAGGGTAAGGGCGTTGAAGAGACGGCGATTGTGGAATCCATCCAAAGCGATCACGCACCATCCTTAAAAGTAGGCGATGTGGTTGTACGCATTGATCCTCGTTACTTCAGGCCTACAGAGGTTGAAACCTTGTTGGGCGACCCAACAAAGGCAAAACAAAAGTTAGGCTGGGTGCCAGAAATTACCGTTCAGGAAATGTGTGCCGAGATGGTGGCATCAGATTTGGACGATGCTAAGCGTCATGCGCTACTTCAATCTCATGGTTTTATTGTTAGCGTTAGTCAAGAATAGTTCTTATTAAAGAAAGTAAAAAAACATGAATACATACCTATTTACTTCAGAATCCGTTTCTGAAGGCCATCCAGATAAACTTGCTGATCAGGTGTCTGACAGTATTCTGGATGCGATTCTTGAACAAGACCCAACCGCCCGTGTGGCGGCTGAGACTCTAGCGAATACTGGTTTGATTGTTCTGGCTGGTGAGATCACCACAACAGCGAACGTTGATTACATCAAAGTTGCCCGTGAGACGATTAAACGTATTGGCTATGACAATACGGAATACGGCATCGACTATAAAGGGTGTGCTGTTCTGGTTGCTTATGACAAACAGTCTCCTGATATTGCCCAAGGTGTGGATAAAGCAGAAGATGATCCGCTAGACCAAGGTGCTGGCGACCAAGGCATTATGTTTGGTTATGCGTGTGATGAAACACCGCAATTGATGCCACTTCCTATCTGGTTATCTCACCGCGTCATGGAACGTCAATCACAACTGCGTAAAGATGGTCGCTTGCCATGGCTTCGCCCTGATGCAAAATCTCAGGTCACGATTAAGTACGAAAACGGCAAACCAAGTGCGATTGATACTGTGGTGGTTTCAACACAGCACGCACCTGAGATGGATTTAAAAGATATCCGTGAAGCCGTCATTGAAGAAATCATTAAACCCACACTGCCTAAAGAGCTTATCAAGGGCGACATCAAGTTCTTAGTGAACCCAACCGGTCGCTTTGTGATTGGTGGTCCACAAGGTGATTGCGGCTTAACAGGCCGTAAGATCATTGTTGATACATACGGCGGCGCAGCACCGCATGGTGGCGGTGCATTCTCTGGTAAAGACCCATCAAAAGTAGACCGTTCAGCAGCTTATGCTGGTCGTTATGTGGCGAAGAATATCGTTGCAGCCGGACTTGCTTCACGTTGTTTAGTCCAAATCTCTTACGCAATTGGTGTGGCACAGCCAACGTCGATCATGGTGGAGACTTACGGCACGGGTAAAGTATCGAATGAAGTCCTCACTGCCTTGGTACGTGAGCACTTTGATTTGCGTCCTAAGGGCATTGTGAAGATGCTAGACCTCTTACGTCCTATCTACACCAAGACCGCCGCTTATGGCCACTTTGGTCGTGACGAGCCAGAGTTCTCTTGGGAGGCGATCGACAAGGCCGCCGCCCTTAAGGCCTCGGTCTAAAGGGGTAGCTCTCTGAATATACTCCTCACAGGCGGCGCGGGTTACATCGGCAGCCATGCCGCGGTGGTCTTTGCCCAGGCCGGCCATCAGGTCGTGATACTGGATAACCTCTGCAACAGCGATCGCGGCGTCCTGGGTCGACTCACGAAGATCCTAGGCAAAGCAATTCCCTTTGTCGAGGGGGATGTTAGGGACACAGCCCTACTTGAGAAGACGTTAAAGGACTTCAAGATCGACGCCGTGATTCACTTCGCTGGCCTCAAGGCGGTGGGCGAGTCGGTCTCTGATCCGCTGAAGTACTTTGATAATAATGTTGCGGGCTCGATTAGCCTCTTATTGGCGATGCAGTCGGCGGGCGTCAGAAAAATTGTGTTTAGTAGCAGCGCGACCGTCTATGGTGAACCAAGGTATCTACCCTACGACGAGGAGCACCCTCTCGCCCCCGTGAATCCCTACGGCGAGACCAAGCTCCAGGTTGAGAATATCCTTAAAAGTCTTACTGTTAGCGACCCGTCATGGCGTGTGGCGATCTTGAGGTACTTCAATCCAGTTGGTGCACATGAGTCTGGATTGATCGGTGAGGACCCGAGCGGAATCCCAAATAATTTAATGCCATACATTGCCAAGGTTGCATCTGGCGAACTTCCTCACCTTAACATCTTTGGGAATGATTATCCTACTAAGGATGGTACCGGTGAGCGCGACTTCATTCATGTTATGGATCTAGTAGAAGGACATTTGTCAGCTCTCAAATTTTTAGAAGTAAGTTTAGGTTGTTATGTATACAACTTGGGTAGTGGACGTGCTTCGAGTGTGTTTGAACTTGTTCGTTCATATGAAAGAGCTTCTGGCGAACTAATTAAAATTGAAATTAAGTCAAGACGGGCTGGTGATTTGCCAGTTTTTTACGCAAAAGCCGATAAGGCCTTCCAAGAACTAAGTTGGAAAGCCTATAGGTCAATTGATGAAATGTGCACAAGTACTTTCTTTTGGAATCAGAATAGGAAGAGTTTGGACTCTTCAAAACCTGAGACTGCGTTGAGCTGTAAGTAATAAAATTTATTTTTTTATTGGTAACCCCCAATATGTTTGTTTGTTAAATATGGTTTTGGAGTAGAAGTATGAAAGCTGTGATATTGGCTGGTGGTTTAGGAACAAGAATCTCGGAGGAGAGTGCGTCTAAGCCAAAGCCTATGATTGAAATTGGCAACATGCCTATTTTATGGCATATCCTCAAGTTATATTCTGCGCATGGGGTAAATGACTTTATTATTTGTTGTGGTTACAAAGGCTATGTTATCAAGGAGTATTTTGCTAACTACTTTTTACATATGTCAGATGTCACTTTTGATATGAAAAATAACAAAATGGAAGTGCATCATAAATATGCTGAACCTTGGAAGGTTACTTTGGTAGATACTGGTTTAGATACGATGACCGGGGGTCGTCTCAAGAGGGTTGCTCAGTACATTCAGGATGAAGATGCTTTTTGTTTCACTTATGGGGATGGTGTTAGTGATGTAAATATAAGTAATCTAATAGATTTTCATAAAAGTCATGGCAAGAAAGCAACATTAACAGCTGTCTATCCACCTGGAAGGTTCGGTGCACTTGATATCAACGATAATTTTCAAGTGGTTTCTTTCAAAGAAAAGCCCAGGGGGGACGGAGGTATGATAAATGGTGGGTTTTTTGTTTTATCCCCGTCAGTATTAACTTTAATAGAGAATGATCTAACAGTTTGGGAGCAAGGTCCACTAGAGAAGCTTGCTAAAGATGGTGAAATGATAGCATTTGAGCATCATGGTTTTTGGCAGCCTATGGATACATTGCGAGACAAAAATTATTTGGAGTCTTTGTGGTCTACCAATCAAGCACCCTGGAAGCAATGGTAATGAGCAGTGTTAAAGTTAATCCTTGTTTTTGGCGAGGGAAAAAAGTTTTTCTTACTGGACATACTGGATTCAAAGGTAGTTGGCTATCTTTATGGCTCTCTTCAATGGGTGCAGAAGTTACTGGTTATGCTTTAGCTCCAAATACAAATCCAAATCTCTATGACGTTCTGGATATTAAGTCATTGATAAACCTTTCAATGATTGGCGATATAAGAAATCTTGATCTTTTACAAAATACTATGAGTAATGCCAATCCAGATATTGTTATTCATATGGCTGCTCAACCTCTAGTTAGATATTCGTATTTAAACCCGGTAGAAACGTATGCTACAAATGTTATGGGTACAGTGAATGTTTTGGAGGCAACACGACATGTTGAATCAGTTAGGGCTACAGTTGTAGTGACTTCTGATAAATGCTACGAGAATAAGGAGCAGGATAGAGGCTACACAGAACATGAACCTATGGGTGGATATGATCCATATAGTAATAGTAAGGGCTGTGCTGAGCTAGTTACCTCTTCTTATCGTCAATCCTATTTTTCTAATAATACTCGTGAAAACTTTCTCGCTTCAGCTAGAGCTGGAAATGTAATAGGTGGGGGAGATTGGTCAGAGGATCGTTTGATACCCGATGCTATAAGAGCTTTTGAAAGTGGCAAGCCAATTATACTTCGCAATCCTTTGGCTACTCGTCCTTGGCAACATGTTTTAGAGCCGCTTTCTGGTTATCTGATATTGGCTGAAGCTCTATTTGAAAAGGGTTCAGCATTTACCTCTGCATGGAATTTTGGACCACTTGATAAAGACAATCGTTCAGTTAAAGATGTAATTGATCTAATAATTTCGGAGTGGGGTAATTCGGCTTTATGGAAATGTGATGAGACAGAAAACCCTCACGAAGCTAAGCTCTTGAAGCTAGATTGTACGAAAGCCAATATTCAACTTGGATGGACTCCAAAGTGGTCTTTGGAGATTGCTACGCAAAAAATCGTTGAATGGCAAAAAAAGTTCAATTCAAATGAAAACATGAATAAATTCAGTCTTAAGCAAATAGAAGAGTATCAATCAAACTTATATTAATGAGATTATAAAAATGTCAAAAAACGAAACGCTAGGAATTTTCAGATGCAGATGTTGTAGGGAGGAACTTCTTAACCCGATTGTCTTGTTAAAAGATATGCCTTTGACCGATGATTTTGTTTTGCAGAGTAAAATTGAACGCAAAGAATATTTGAGTGATATAGAAGTGTATGAATGTCAAAACTGTGGGCTGGTTCAAAACCCGGCAGATTTTGATCATGAGGTTTATTATAAAGACTATCAATACAGCGCAGGTCACTCGAGTTTTACAAAAAGTTTTATGTATAAATATGCTCAAATTACCATTGAGTATTTCGAAATTTCAAATAATTTTGAGCCAAAATCAGTAATTGAAGTAGGTTCTGGCGATGGTGTTCAATTACAACAGTTCTTGAATTTTGGACTATCTAAAGTTTTAGGTGTTGAGCCTAGTGATTATTTGGCTAGGATTGCCATTGACTCTGGTGTGCCAACCCAAGTAAATTTATTTGGTAAACAAATAATAAAAGATCTTGGTGAGAAATTTGATATTTGTATTTCCTCTTACACTTTGGATCATGTTAGAAGCCCAATTGATTATTTAGAAACGGCCCATCGATTGTTAAATGATCACGGGATATTAGCGTTTGAGGTTCACAATCTAGAAAAAATAATTGAACGTACAGAGTATTGTTTATTTGAGCATGAGCACACTATATATTTGACACCATCAGACGCGAAAAGATTTTTAGAGCAACAAGGATTTGAAGTGCTGGCAATAGACCCAATTCCGCAAAGTCAAGTTAGAGGAAATTCGCTGATTATTATTGCCAAAAAAGTTCCAAAAGAAGCTCCTAAAGAAGCTCACAAGATACAAAATAAAATATTTCATAATATTCAACTAGAGAATCTAAACGCTCGTATTAGCAATACAATTTCTAATCTTAACCAATGGATTGGTTCTCTTGACTTGAACGAAAATTTAGTCGGGTTTGGGGTTGGTGGTCGAGGTGTAATGACTTTGGCTGCATTAGAAAACTCTAGTCGCTTTAAAGTAATTTTTGATTCCAACTACAAAAGTGATTTGTATCTAACCCCGAAGACACGAATTCCGGTTATAGGCCCACATGATTGGTCCTTATACTCAGACTCATACTGTTTAATATTTTCCTTCGGGTATTTTTCTGAAATTAGAGATCAGTTAGTTCAAAAAGGATTTTCTGCTAAAAAAATCATATCACTTGCGGATTTTTTTCAAGAAGGAATGGCTGAATAATGAGAGTTTTTTTGACTGGCGCATCGGGTTTTATCGGCTCATTTTTCCTGAAAAACTTGATTGATTATAGTGGCCATGAAGTTTGTGTTTTATTACGAAACCCAACAAACGCTTGGCGCATTAAAGATATGATGCCTAACGTAAAAATTATTATTGGTGAATTGGATGAGTTAATCAATATTGAAGCTGAATTGAAAATCTTTTGTCCTGATGCTTTTGTACATTTGGCTTGGAATGGAGTTTCCGGAGGGGAGCGAAACGAATCTTCGCAATGGCGGAATGTTAGTTCAACTCTAGAATTAATCGAATTAGCAAATAGATTAAATGTTAAAAATTTTATTGGGCTTGGTTCTCAAGCTGAATATGGACCTTGTCAGAACAAAATAGATGAATCGTGTGCCACCAAACCTACAACTATGTATGGTGCATCAAAATTAGCAGCTCAGCTCCTTAGCGAAAAGCTATGCGGTCAGTATGGACTTCGTTATGCATGGTTACGTCTATTTTCATCTTTTGGCCCAGAAGACAATCCTGATTGGCTAATCCCATATTTAACAAGAAGTTTACTTACTAAAAAGATCCCAAAATTAACTGCTGCTGAGCAGCTTTGGGACTATATATATGTTGAAGACGTTGCTTTCGCGTTACGGGCTGTTTTAGATTCAAAAGATGCTGAGGGTGTATTTAATTTGGGATCTGGGCAGGCTTATAAGCTAAGAGCCGTTATTGAGAAAATTCGTGATCTGATTGACCCCAATTTGCACCTTGGTTTTGGAGAAATTGCTTATCGTTCAGATCAGGTAATGTATCTACAGGCTGATATATCAAAAATAAGCAAAGCGACTGGATGGATGCCTAAATCAGATTTTGATTTAGCTCTTAAAAAAACAGTTGAATGGTTCTCAAGGGAGGGATATGAAAATTGATACTGCTTATTTAGCTAAGAATATTCGCTTGTTAGTTCTTAACATGGTTTATAAAGCGAAAGCTTCACATGTTGGATCTTGTTTTTCAATTGCAGATATTGTTGCTGTCTTGTATGGAAAGATTCTTAATGTAAAGCCTTCTGATCCAAAATGGATAAATAGGGATCGTTTCATTTTAAGTAAAGGTCACAGCGCGGCTGCAATATATGCTGCATTAGCTCTTCGTGGATTCATTTCAAAGGATGATCTAAAAAGCTATGGTGAATCAGGATCTCTTTTAATGACGCATGTAAGTCATAAAATTAAAGGGGTTGAATTTTCAACGGGATCTTTAGGACATGGTTTACCATTTGCAACAGGGAAAGCTATGGCAGCAAAAAAAAATAAAAAACTCTGGAAAACATTTGTAATTCTTAGTGATGGTGAATTAGACGAAGGTAGTAATTGGGAAGCATTTATGTTTGCTGCTCATCATAAGTTAGATAATTTAGTTGCTGTAATTGATTACAATAAATTACAGAGCCTTGATTCAGTTGAAAATACTTTGGGGATTGAACCTTTGACTGACAAACTAGAAGCTTTTGGATGGGCAGTAAAGGAGGTTGATGGGCATGATTTAGCAGACCTTGAAAAGCAACTAGAAGCGGCTCCTTGGATTACTGAAAAACCCTCAGTTTTAATAGCGCATACTACCAAAGGTAAAGGGGTTAGTTTTATGCAAAATAAAGTTGAGTGGCATTATAAGAGTCCAAATCCTGAGCAGTTTGATCTATCAGTTAAAGAAATTGAGAATTCTTTATGAGAAATGCTTTTATTCACGAGCTAGTTGCATTAGCTGAAAAAAATAAAAATATTGTATTAATTGTTGGCGATCTTGGTTTTTCAGTAATTGAGCCATTTGTTGAGCGCTTTCCTGACCGCTTTATAAATGCAGGGGTTGCAGAGCAAAACATGATGGGTTTGGCAGCAGGTATGGCATCAGAAGGGTGCCATGTATTTGTTTATTCAATTGCAAATTTTCCAACATTTAGGTGTGCCGAACAAATTAGAAACGATGTTGACTATCACAAACTTCCTGTTACGGTTGTTGCTGTAGGAGGTGGAATGGGATACGGAAATTTAGGGTACTCACATCACGCAATTCAAGATTATGCTCTAATCAGGTCAATGCCAAACATGCTTATAGCAGCGCCGGGGGATCCTTTTGAAGTAAGGGCGTGCATGAAATATTTAATAAATAATCCACAGCCATCTTATTTGAGATTAGGAAAGGCTGGTGAGCCAAATATGAATTTGGAGATACCCACCATTTTTCCTGGAAAATGGAATAAGATCGGCAAAAAAACTTCAATGGAAGTTAAAAGGAAGGCGATTTTGTCAACTGGGGCTACTCTGGAAATTGCGGTTAATTTATCTAAACAAAGCGAGTTTTCTGAGTATGAAGTTTTTTCAATGCCATTGTGGGGGCAATCTTATAAGGTTTTACAAAAAGAACTTGCTGTTAATTTTGACGAAATAATAACAATTGAAGATCATTTATTAGATGGCGGCTTCGGTTCGTGGATGATGGAGTCACTTTCATTCCATTCTTTGGCAAACTTAATTAAACCGAGGGCGCTTAGTTCTGATGTTTGTGGAATGGTCGGAACTCAGAAGTCTTTGAATGAGTTTGGCGGACTTCTTAATATAATAAGTTAATAATTTTGTATAAATTTATTATGTGGGATGTTAAAAGTGTCGAGAGATTTTTTGCTGCTGACCACCATATTCTTTCAGTATTGTTTTTTAGGGGTTGGTCTGTTCTTGCTGGATCGCTAACTGTAATTTTTTTGCCTTTATCCTTATCGCCAGTTGAGCAGGGATATTATTTTACTTTTGTAAGCATTATTGGGTTGCAGGTTTTTTTTGAGCTTGGGCTGAATCAAATAATTATGCAGATGGTGAGTCATGAGTTTGCCCATTTGGTTGAAGATGAAAGAGCAACTCTCCTTGGTGATAAATATCATATTGATCGATTAACCCTGATAGCACTTTTTGTGCGTAAATGGTATTTGATAGCATCTATTATATTTGCAACACTGATAAGTTTACTTGGTATATTAGCTCTAAAAAAAAATGAGTTTAATGGTTCAACAAATTTGATGTTCATATGGATTGCACTTGTTGCGCTAACTGCTATTAATCTTAGGTTAAGTCCATATTTAGCAATGATGGAAGGGATGTCTAATGTAGGACAGGTTGCAAGGTTGCGAGTTATTCAGTCAATTCTAGGATATTTACTTTTATGGGGAGTCTTTTATTTCAAAGGAAGTTTATATGGGTTGCTTGCATTGCCTTTTACTAGCGTGATTTGTACTTGCTATTTTCTAAAAAGACATTCTCAAACACTTCGCTGGATTTCTTGTCGTGAATTAAACGAATTAGTTAATTTAAATTGGCTTAAAGAAATATTTCCTTTGCAATGGCGAATAGCTATTAGTTGGATAAGTGGTTATTTTGTTTTTAATTTATTTACTCCGATTGTTTTTCTTTATTATGGGTCAGTTGAGGCGGGCAGGATTGGTCTAGCTTTAAGTCTATTTTCCTCAGTAACTGCTGTCGGAATGAGTTGGGTTAATGCAAAGGCCCCAAGTTTTACAATGTATATTTCTCTTGGCGAAAATGAAAAATTAAGAAATTTGTTTTGGGTTGTTTTTCATAGGTCATTTTTTTTCATCATATTTGTTTCAATATTAGTTATTTTTTCCGTCGCAACACTTGACTTATTTAATGCGCGATTTATTTTGCGTTTACCCTCTTTAAATATATTAATTGTAATTGCATTAGCAAACATAATAAATTCAGTTGTTTTCTCTATGGCAACTTTTATGCGAGCGTATAAAGAGGAGCCAATGCTTCTTCAGTCTTTAACAATGTCTTTATTGGTTGTAACCACAATTGTTTTTGTGGGAAAAGCAAGTTTGTTTGCCATGATGCTGTCATATATGTTATTGACACTTGCAATTTCTTTGCCATGGACCATTTATTTATTTAGAAAATATTATTTAAGGTCAAATAGAGTCAATGAATACCACTCAATTTAATGAGGCCAATTTACCAATAGAACTAGATCTTTGTATCGCAATACCAACATACAATCGTCAGCTTAAGGCATCAAAATTAATAAAGAAAATATTGGAGTATGGAAAAGGTTACAGTTTTGAGTTGTTAGTCGCAGATAATCACTCGGACAATCAATTAATTATTGAGGAAAGCCTCTCTAATAGTAGAGCGAATTATATTAGGCGTAGATTCAACATTGGTCCTACGGCTAATATAATGCGGATTTTCGAAGAAACAGAAAAGTCTTGGTTAATTATAATTGGTGATGATGATGATATTGAGGTTAATTTTTTTAGTTTAATCGCTAAGTCAATAATCCAAGTGTCATCGATTAACGGAAGCAATCAAGTTGTTTTGGCTATGAAATATAAGTCTTCATTGAATTTTGAACATAATGAACATGTTTTTGATGGTCTTTCTTCTTTCTTAAAATTCAACTCAAATACAAAAATGCTTGGGTCTACTTTATTGATCTCTACATGGCTTTTTAATAGATCAGTTCTGACTCCTTATGTAAGGTTCTCATACTTATACTCAGGTCTTCAAATGCCTCATTTAATTCCAATTTTGATGGCCTTAAAAGAAGGGATTGGAGTGGTAAGTTATAGTAACAGCAATCCGATACGGTATTGTGAGCCAGAAGACAATTCATCTTGGAATGCAGCGCTTACTTACTCCATGATGCTTGCAACAGCTTCTGTTTCTTCCATTTTCGAATCAAAAAGTGAATTTAGAAGTTTTTCATTAGGAGTAGTTGGCAATGGAATTAAAGAAGTAACTGCATTCCTTTTTCGAGCAAGAATATTCTATGGGAAGCATCAGTATAAGCACATTTTGAGATTGGTGGGATCCCTTTCCCTAAAGCATAAACTTCTTCAGATTATTTTTCCTTTTATTTTTTATTTAATTCCTGGCTATTTAACTTCCAAAAGTCTAAATGCAAATGCCGCTAGTAAAAGTCTACAAAGGATGTGAATTTAATCGTTTTTTTAATTTGAAAGAATTATGTTCGCTCCAGAATACTTTTTAATTGTTTTTTTATACATCAGCTTATTTTTGCTGCATCAGATACGTGCAGATAAAGTATCAATTTTTTTAATACTTTTTATAACAATATTCTTTGCACTAAGAGGAGACTGCCTACCAGATTATACAAGTTATCAATATTTTTATAAAAATTGGGCTCCATCAGATTTTGGAGATGCAAGCTGGTTAGGAGGTCTTGAGCCAGGGTTTGGTTTAATTGGGTTCTTTTTGAATCAAATCGGTATTTCATTTCCCTTTTACCTAATTATTATTCAAAGTGTATCTGTATCTTTAAAGTTTTTTACTTTTAGGCTAGCATTAGGGTCGGTCGGCACGATTGCAATTGCGATTTTCTTTGCCAAGTTTTTCCCATTTTATGAACTGGTTACTGTAAGGCAAGGCTTGGCTATGTCCACCGGTATTTTATTTACCTACTTACATGCCAATAAATCAAAATATGCTTTGCCATTGCTGTTTTTGACAATACTTATTCATGCGGCTTCTTCGATTTTTATCTTAGTGTATTTCAAGAAATATATTTATCCGTTAGTTACATCATTAAAGTTTATTCTCACCATTTGCGCCTTGTTTCTGCTTACTAACGTCGTTACATACGTTATCGATGCTGGGAACAGGCTTGGTGTGTTGCCTGAAGTTGTAACTTATTATTATTATGTAGCAAATGAAGTTAGTGAAGGGGCTTCGATTACCTCTTTTCAGTCGGTTATAAAAACATTAGTTGGCTTTATATATTTTTTAATAGTTTTTTTTCATCATAAAAGGCTTTTTAATCTTTCAGAGTTTGAGAAAATAAATTTCATGCTTTTCTCAATTTCAAATTTGATGAGAGTTGTTTTCGTTGATTTTGCAATACTTGCAGGTAGAGGAAGTTCTATTTTAGGACTTTCGGAGTGCTTTATTTCAGCAATTTACTATCAAAGTTCGAAAACAAATATAAGGGCTATTATTTTTTTCTATTATTTATTTCAGCTATTAATTACGTTGATGCTAGGGTCAATTTATAAAGATTATTGGAGTATTTTTTGAAAATAGCTTTTGTTTTTTATGACCTTCATCGTTTTGCCGGAATACAAAAAGCAATCTCTGAAGCTGCAAATTTACTTGTAGAAGAGGGGAATGTTGTTGATGTATATGTTGCAGAAAGTTTAGAGCCTGCATTTAAAATAAGTACCCTTGTTAATGTTTATGGTGTCGGTCCCAAAGAGCCAGCATTAGATTCAAAAGTTAAATTTTTGAGTGGCTTTTATAAGGTGTTATGGGCCTTCTTATTTCTTTTTAACTTTTGGAGATTAATTAGAAACAAAAAGTACGACTGCATAATTGATCATGGCACTTCACTTGGGTTAATTTATCCCTTTAAGCGTATGTTCGGTGCAAAATTTTTCTTATTTAGACATTTCTCCATTACAGGATTTCCTAGTGCTAAGTATTTAAATAAATTTTGGCGTTTTTTTTGTAAAAATAAAAAATTTATTGTCTTAGATGAATTGTATAAAAAACAATTAGAGTCACTTTCTATTAGAAATGTTTGGGTTGTAAATAATCCTCTTCCCTTCAAAATTGCTCGATCTTCTTCGTTTGAAAAATATAGGAATATATTAGCTATAGGACGAGCTTCATATCAAAAAGGCTTCGATGTTTTAATTGAGGCTTTTAAATTAAGTTCACTTCACTCTAATGAATGGAAGTTGATAATAGTAGGGCCAGGTGTTGATAGCTCGGAAGATTTAATAAGTAGATCCTATGGTTATTTTGACAGTATTTTTCTGAAAGGACCGTCAAAAAATCTTACTAATCTATATCAGCGAGCAGGAATTTTTATTATTCCATCTAGATGGGAAGGTGTTCCATTTGTTTTCTTAGAAGCTATTTCGCATGGGCTTCCTGTTGTGCTTTCTGATATAGATATTTTTAGATCTATTTCTTCCCAGTCTTCTTTATCAAATTCTTTGATAAACATAAATGACGTGAATGAAGTTGCTAATTATTTAAATTTTTTGATTTCAGATGTTTCTTTGATTCGTAAGCATGCTAATTTTTCTAAAGAAATGCAAAAGATTTATTCATCTGAAAATATAAAGAAACAGTGGGCAATTGTTTTATCTTAGAGGAATTCATGATGTCAAAAATTCGAAAGGTTATAATTTCCTCAGGTAGAGAGGTTGGAGGGCTATCTAGTTTTTCGGAAAATTTGGCATCAGGTTTTAGATTAATGGGTTTGGATGCTGAGATAATTGCTCCTAGCGCTATGATATATTCATTGAGAGATCTTGCTGATCCAACCGTCTTGAAAATATTGAGTACTACAGCTGTATTTTTTGCGCCATTATGTAGAAACTCTATTTCTGTGGCTCATGGTTTTCCAAGATCGGACTCGCAGGGATGGTTTAAAGTTATAGCAATACTTGTTTCACTAAAAATGGCTATAAGGTTTTCTAAACTCGTTACCGTTTCTAAGTATGTTGAAGTTCATCTAAAATCAATTTTCAACATTAAACCTCTTGAGGTAATTAAAAATCCACTTGGGTTAGATTTTTTTGGCCCATTGCAGACTAGTCCTGATTCAATCGAGAGAAAATATATTACCTATGTTGGTAGACTGCATCACTCTAAAAACATACATAAACTTTTACCTATAATGATTGATTTCATTAGAAATAAACCTAATTACGAGATTTTAATTGTAGGAGATGGGCCGTTAAAGAAAAGTCTGATGGATCTTTCTAAATCACAAGATCGCATTTCTTTTGCGGGCCTTAAGTCTCATTTTGAGATAATAAATATTTTAAATAAATCCAAAGCATTTATTTCGGGATGTGAAACAGAAGCGTTTGGTATAGTTTATTTGGAAGCCATAAGTCAGGGATGTCCAGTGATTATGCCAAGATGTGGCGGAGGCTTAGAAATTTTAGATTTTATGAACCCTATGGTGTCGACTTTTGATTTGTCATTCGAAAGACAATCTGTCTTAGATGCAATTACTAATGCAACTGATTCCCATAAAAATCATGTAAATTTGCAAACTTATCATCCATTATATGTTGCAAAAAGTTATCTAAATTTAATTTAAAGACTTTACTTAATTTTATTCAACCTAATCAAGGTTTATTATGCGCATTTTTAATATTATCGTTACTTACAATAGAGCATTAATGCTCCAAAAAGTACTTGATAATCTAGTTAATTTTGGATTTGATCGTGTCATTATAATAAATAATTGCTCCACTGATAATACTCTGGATGTCGTCGAGAAATATCGTTCGCAGTTCAAAGTTTTCCACCTGGTAAATATGGAAGTAAATCTTGGTGGTGCTGGCGGCTTTAATGAAGGACTCAGGCAATTTACTATGCTTGCTGACATTGATGATTATGCATTATTGCATGATGATGATTCTTGGCCTGAATTTAAAATGACTTCTCTTAATGAAACGTTAAATCTATCTTCTGAAGAGATTTTATTGGGTTGCTTTCCAGTTTTACATCCCAATGGGGATTTAAACCGAATGAATGTTCCTGGGCTTGCAAGCTTTTTGAGGAAACCATTAAAAAATATACTCAGAAGAGTGCCACGTAGACCTGCTAATTTGGAATCGTTTAATTCTTGGACTTCATTTGAATATTCTGGTTTTGTAGGTTTTTTAATACGTAAAGATGTTGTTGTGAAGGTTGGATTGCCAAGTAAGAATTTTTTTATATATTCCGATGATACAACTTACACATATCTTTGTGCACATTCTGTAGGGTTTATAACTAATCTTTATAAAGATTCTAATTTCTTTGTTCATGATTGCAAAAGGTCTACGGGGCGATCTCTCATTAAATCAAGATTTGGTTTTTATGAGGTTAGAAACAAGATTATTTTCTTGCGTATTGCTTCTGAGTACTCGGTCTTATTTTCTATAATATTTTTAATCAAGTGTATTTTCAGTGCACCAGAGAAAATTGTGGTTATTTTTAAAGGATTTTTTTTTGGTTTTGCTGCAAAAGTCAAAGATTATTTACCAACAAAATTATGAAAGAATTTAATTGAAAACAATTGCTGTAGTTGGTGCTGGATTTTCAGGGGCGGTAATAGCTAATTCGCTAGCAAATGCTGGATATCATGTGAAATTATTTGATTCGCGCGATCATATTGGAGGTAATTGTTATACTGCCAGAGATGATAAAACTGGGATTATGGTTCACAAGTATGGACCTCATATTTTTCACACTAACAATCAAAAAGTTTGGAATTTCATCAATGAATTTGATGAATTTGTTCCTTTTGTAAATAGAGTTAAAGCTGTCTCATCTGGCAGAATTTATTCATTACCAGTAAATCTTTTAACAATTAATAATTTCTTTGATAAGAATTTATCGCCTTCAGAAGCGCAGTCCTTTATAGATACTCTTTCTGATAAAAGTATATCCTTGCCTAAAAGCTTTGAGGAGCAGGCTTTAAAATTTGTAGGTAGAGATATTTATGAGGCTTTTTTTAAGGGTTATACAGAGAAGCAATGGGGAGTGCATCCATCTGAGTTGCCGGCTGATATTTTGAAAAGATTACCTTTAAGATTTAATTACGACGATAATTATTACTCTAGTAAGTTCCAGGGTCTTCCTCTAAACGGTTACACATATATTTTTGAGAAAATGCTTGATCACAAAAATATTGAATTGATCCTGGATTATAAATTTCTAAAATCTATGTCGAAACAATTCGATCATGTATTCTACAGTGGCCCAATTGATGAGTGGTTTGGATTTTCTGAGGGTCGGCTACGTTATAGAACACTTGATTTTGTGTCGGAGAGACATGCTGGAGACTATCAAGGTAATCCAGTAATTAACTATTGTGATGCTAGTGTTCCATGGACTAGGATAACTGAACATAAACATTTTTCTCCTTGGGAGTCTCACGAAAGCACCATCATTTACAAAGAATTTAGTAGGGAGTCCAAACTTGATGATATCCCTTATTACCCACTAAGGCTTCTCAATGATAAGCAGCTTTTAAATAAATATATTGCTATGTCAAATCTAGAAAGTGGAGTAACTTTTGTTGGTCGATTGGGTACATATAGATACTTAGATATGCATTTAACTATTGCGGAAGCTCTTCAAACAGTGAATTTATATTTAGATAGTATTGTTAATGGTTCGACTATGCCGGCGTTCTGTGTTGAGGTCTAGCTGATTATGATAGTGGATGTTATAGGCGGCAGTGGTTTTATAGGAAGTAGGTTGTGTGCAAGATTAATTGAAAATGACGATTGTTCTTTTAAAATAATAGATAAAAATCTCAATCAGTTTTTTGAAGCATTCTCAATTTATGGAGATATCCGTTCAGCCGGTGATCTTGATAAGTCTTTGTCCAATCATAGTATTGTTATTAATCTTGCTGCAGAGCATCGTGATGATGTTAATCCTGTAAGTTTATACTATGATGTAAATGTTACAGGAGCTATCAACTTGTGTAATGTAGCTCGTAAAAAAAACATTCAGAAAATAATATTTACAAGTTCTGTAGCTATTTATGGTTTTGCACCATTAGGAACAGACGAGTCAGGGGAGGTCAACCCCTTCAATGATTATGGCCGAACAAAGTGGGATGCTGAGCAAGTATATAAAGAGTGGCAAGCCGAGGATCCCGAAAATAGAACTCTTGTAATCGTTAGACCAACAGTTGTTTTTGGTGAACGTAACCGAGGAAATGTTTTTAATTTATTGAAGCAGATTGCATCGGGTAAGTTTGTTATGGTTGGAGACGGGCTTAATCGAAAGTCGATGGCATATGTCGAGAATGTTGCTGCATTCCTTGAGTATGCAATGTTTTTTAAGCCAGGTGTTCATATCTATAACTACATTGATAAGCCAGATTTTTCAATGAATCAGTTAGTCGGCCACGTTAACAAGTTACTAGGTCGATCATCTGTCATTAGTTTCAGGATGCCTTATTTTCTTGGGTTGAGTATTGGTAAGTTGTTTGACCTTGCAGCTAAATTAGCTGGCCGTAAATTTCCAATAAGCTCAATTAGAGTTAAAAAGTTTTGTGCTGACTCTGTATATGAGTCAGCGGTGAGCAAGACGGGTTTTATACCGCCTGTTAATCTGATGGATGCAATTGAAAAAACTGTGCGCTATGAATTTATTGAGGATCATCAAAACGAGCAGGTTTTCTATAGTGAGTAGTGTTTAAACTGCGAAACTTATTTGCTCAACATATCGCATCACCGTATCCGCTTTTGTCCATCTTCCCATGCTCATAATAATCGGTAAGCTCGCCCCAGAGTTTACTAGATCCTGAGCGCGGCCAACTCTCATTGAGTGACCACTAATCTTTTCAATAAGATTTTTTTCTATCTCACTATTTCTTGCTATCTTTTTATAGATTCGATTAACTTGGCCTGATCCAAGACTCTGCGTTATCCGATCTCCTCTATTTACTCCCCTAAAGAGTTGACCTTTGTCTTCACTTAATTTTTCAAGCCATTCATCTAAAGCTATCTGAGTTCTTTTACTCAAATGAAGCCACCTTCCGTTAGCGTCTTGGTCTGTCTTGCTTTTTCTGAGTAGTATAGTTGTGCTCTCCAAACCATTAATCACCTTGGTTCTTACATCCTCAATCCTCAGCGATACCAGCTCACTCCTTCTGCATAGGGTGTCATAGCCTACAAGGAGCAGGGCACGGTCTCTAATCCCTTTGATGTTATTTTCTGTTGCATTGAGCAATTTCTCAAGCATGTCTGCCGTTACTCCTAGAGCCTGATTTGATGCTCGCCCTAGTTTTCTGTGCATGCGTCGCATTTCAAGCATGACATCAGGATCCTTTGTTGGGTCAGAAAAGCGATTAAGTTTGTGAATTGATGCAATGCCCGCGATGGCTCTACGAATGCTTGCCGAACTCCTTCCGCTATTCGTGAGCTTAATGATGAATTCCACAATGCTCTGTGGGCTTGCAGGAAGTGCTACATCATCAATTGCATCACAAAATTTTATAAAATCTCCAAAATCTACCCTGTACGCCCGAATTGTTGCAGGCGAGTATGCACCATCGATTTTTTCAATTGTTTTAGTTAATAGTTGTCTACTGGATTGATTGCTACTATTATCAATATACATAGTTTATCCCTACATTAACGATACTATAAGTATCATTTTAGAGCTAAATAGAATTGATTACAAGTCAGCAAATTAGAGCAGCTAGAGCGCTATTGAGAATTACGGTGGTTGATTTGGCTAACGCTTCAGGCGTTGGAGTGGCAACAATTAAACGAATTGAAGCTGTGAATGGTGTTCCGCCAGCACATGCTAAAACACTTGATCAGATAAGCAGATCATTATCTGATGCAGGTATCGAATTCATTGGCTCGCCTGATGACAGACCTGGTGTGCGTCTGAAGTAGGAGTTTCTATGGCTAAGAGTAATCGTACTGGCGGGCCGAGGACTGATCAGGGTAAGTTAGCAGCTTCACGTAATGCAATTAAGACTGGTTCTTATTCTTCTCTTATTATTCTCCCAGGGGAGAGTGAGGAAGACTTTAGGCTTCTAGAAGAGCAATTCTTCAAAGACTTTTCCCCGCAGGATGTCGCGCAGTCGGCGATGGTAAGGTCGTTGGCTGTCATTACATGGAAAAAACTCCGTGCTGAGAAGATTGAACACGCTGGGCTCATTCAAGCCTTAAACTTACCATTTACCTTAAACGATTATCATAAGCTCAACCTTCCGTTTGGACGTCACCAGGCTGGCGATATCCTTAATTGGATTGGAAGGCTTAGTGACGCTGATACCAAGGAGTGGGAAGTGGCGATCAAGTTTGCCCAACAGTATCTGGAGACGCCTCCAGCCGTAGCTCAGTTACAGTCTGTAGAATCTATATCACCATTCCTATATCAGTACTATGTTGACGCGGCGGAGAAGGTTGGTAGCCTTGCTCGTGGGCCCTCGTATTGGGCTGGCGCTAGGATTAAAGCCTACGATGGCGAAGAGTATAGTTTTATTGGATATTACTCCGATCAGTTTCTAAAGGATCATGAGGTTGAGGCCTGGGTAATTAATCACCTTGATGCGTTTAAGCAGGGCGTAAAGGATATGAAGGAGGCGCGCCTGCTTAGATTTCTTCAGCAAAAGGATATCCAGCGCGTGCACGACGATTTAGATCGAGCCTTCTACCGTACCTTGAATGAGCTCCGTAACCACCAAAAATGGCGCCGCGATGAGTCGGCGATCGACGTTACTGATGCAGAAGAAAGTTAATCATCGTTTTACAAAACGGACTAATTCTCATTTAGGTATTTTAAATAAAAATCATATAATTAAATAAATAACCTATAAAATAGTTTAATATTTAAGTGCGTAAAACTCACAATTTAACCCTCAAATAGAGCCCGCTAATGCCGTAAACACAGGTATATCTAATATTTGTATCGCTCGTATTCAGTGTGATACACTTATTCAAGTTAATACAAAAAAGGAGTTTCTATCATGGCTGTATCCATCAGACTCGATCCTGAAATAGAACTTAGATTAGATCAATTAGCAGCACAAACTGGCCGTGCAAAATCTTACTATTTGCGTGAGCTCATTGAGGGCGGTCTTGATGACCTAGAGGACTTTTATTTAGCTGATGCGACAATGGAGCGCGTTCGTAAGGGCCAAGAGGCTATCTTAAGCGGTTCACAGGTGAGAAAAGAGCTTGGCCTGGACCATTAACTATACTGAGTCAGCTTTACGCCAACTTAAAAAGCTAGATAAGTCGATTGCACTTCGTGTTGTTGACTACATGGATGAGCGTGTTGCCACGCAAGACGACCCGAGATCACTTGGTAAAAACTTAGTCGGTCCAAAGCTAGGTGCTTATTGGCGCTATCGTGTGGGTGATATTCGAGTGATCTGTAGTATCCAGGATGGCGAAATGCGTGTGTTGGTGATTGAGGTTGGTAACCGTCGAGAAGTTTATCGCTAGCCAGGTAAGATTTTGTGCTGCATTGTCAGTTTTCTTCGATTGTATTTAACCAATTGATTTTATTTATAACTTCCAGAATAAAGCTCGCTAATCCAGTTTAGAGAAATTCTTAAGGAGATGATTTACGGAGGCTCTGCATGAAAAAACCTGCAAGACTGATGAAAAAATGATTGCGAATAAAATAGTTGCCCCATGATTAATAATTGGTGCAACTAGAGGATAGATCAATCACAACAAAACTGTTAAGTTTTGCATGCTCGTTTTTCAATACTTAATATCTTCATTATCCATTTTTTTACATGCTATAGTTTTAAGGATTCAATGATTATAGCAATAATCATCATGCAGTCTCTTGATCAATTTAATATTGTGAATTACATATAAAATAATGAATATTCTAGTGACGGGTGGTGAAGGCTTTATTGGATCTAATTTTGTCTTAGATTGAATCGCGCAATCAGATGAGGCTGTCGTTAATCTAGATTTATTGACTTATGCTGGCAATTTAGAGAACCTTTCCAGACTAGAAGTGATTCAAGGCACATCTTTGTGCATGGCGATATGAGACAATCCTTTTGTTATCCTCTTAAGAATTTGAAAAATACCTGATTAGCAGATCTGTAGAATATGCGCTTAAGAATAAAACCATCCATGTATCTATATACAGCGATTATTGCAAGTGCATTGCTATTTGTACAAGTTAGTGGAGTTAAACATTATTTGAAGAATCTCTACACTGAAAATGAAAGAGCTATAAAATCTTTCGTATTTGGTAACAAGAAATATGTATCACAACAGATATCCCTTCAATACTCGAATGAATATTCTTCATCACAGAAAATTATAGAAACATCTCTATTGCCGCTTGAGAGCAAAGCGATTTCTCTAGCAAAGTTTGGAAGCTTTCCGTTGGTTGGTGGTGCATTGGCTATTGTTGATGGAAAGCTATTAATAGTCGATAGACTAGGATCGTTTTATCAGTTTAATAATGACTCATTGTTTAAAATTGATATTAAAAAACTTAATAATCGATTAGATGACTACATTTTAAAGTCGAAGGGTGTTTTTAATACAGACTCTATGCGAGTTCATTCAGTCTGCTATGATAAAAATGCCAAAAAAATCTACGTTAGTTATACAAGATATCTAGATCCAACTCACAATCAATTTATCATCTCATCCATCTTATTGAATCAATCTAAATTAGCTTCAATAGGTGATTGGACTGATATTTATAAATCTGATCCTATCCCATCAAAATACACTAGTCAGTCAGGCGCAGGTCGATTGTTAATTGATCATCAACATTTGTTTTTTTCTGTTGGATATTCTGATGATGAATTGTTAGATGAAGCTCAAAACTCATCGAGTTCGTTTGGAAAGATTTTTGATATGGACCTCAATTCAAAAAAAATAAATTTATTTGCACGTGGGTTTAGAAATACACAAGGACTTACAACAGATTCCGATGGGAATTTATTAGGTACTGATCAAGGGCCACAGGGAGGAGACAAGGTTAATCTTATTCAAAATGGGATGAATTATGGATGGCCCATTCTTAGTTATGGAACGAGTTACGGCAAGTATCGCTATGAATATAAAGGACATTTGTTAGCGAATAAAATAAATCAATTTAAAGAGCCTATATACGCATTCGTCCCTTCAATTGGAATTTCCTCTATTGTACTCATAAAGGATTTTGATGCTGCATGGGACGGTGATTTTTTAGTTGGTTCTCTAAAGGCACAAAGTCTATATAGGATGAGGCTGAAAAATCAAAAGGTTATTTATGTGGAACCAATTTGGATTGGAAGTAGGGTTCGTGACATCTCATTTTATAACCATAGAGTCGTTTTACTTACAGATGATTCTAAGTTGATCTTTTTAACTATTGATAATGATATGTTAAACAAAAATAATAAAGATACAGGGTTATTTTTTGATAAACAAATTAGTAATTGTCTTCGTTGCCATAGTTTCGAACCATCAAATCCTACAAGCGCTGCACCAAGTTTGTTACATGTTTATGGAAGAGAAATTGGGAAAGATAATTACATGCATTACTCTGAGGGATTAGAGAATAGACAGGGTAGATGGGATCGCAATAACTTACATCAGTTCTTATCGAATCCAACAGAGTTTGCACCTGGTACAAAGATGCCCAATCCTGGACTTAATTCGAAGCAGGTAGATCAGGTTGTTAATTTGTTAGAAAGTTATCATTAGTAACAATGAGACCGAACAATCAGGATCAATTTTCTAATAAACGTACCTTCCATTACTTTAGACAGGTAAAGCTATCGCTACTTTTTAAGATAGTTGCTATAGGTGCCACTTTTTTAACTGTGCCCATAACAATCAATTGGTTGGGACAGGAAAGTTATGGCGTTTGGTCAACGATACTATCAATAGTTTCTTGGATTGTGTTCTTTGATTTCGGAATTGGAAATGGATTGAAAACCCAGCTTGCTAAAGCTGTAGCACTTAATGATTTTGGTGAAGCAAAAGAAGTTATTTCATCTGCATACACATATATAGGGCTCGTTACATTATTTCTTCTTGTTATTTCAGTGATTATTTTTTATACCCTACCTTGGACAAAGGTTTTAAACAGTTCTAATTTTATTAATGGGAATTTACAACTTATTGTTTTGGTGACTTCAATTTTTGTAATTGTCAATTTTTGGCTAGGACTAATTAATTCAATTCTATATGCAATTAATAAGGGGTCTGCTGTGGTTTTTGGACAGCTAATTAATGCGACTCTCTCATTCTTAGTGGTTTGTTATTTATCAAACCTAGGGTATGTGTCTTTGTTTTATTTAGCAATAGGTTACGGATTCTCGTTAATCATTCCTAGCTTATTAATTTCATTTTGGTTTTTTAGAACTTATAGACACCTAATCCCATCATTTTCTCTACATTCTATTGAAAATAAAAGACAGCTGTTATTAGGTTTTCAGTTTTTTGTACTTCAGTTGGCCGTTATAGTCATTTTCACAACGGACAAGATCATTATTAGCCATTTATTCGGTCCTGCAATGGTTGCCCAGTATGATGTGGTTTTTAAGTACTTTACTTTATTGACATTGGGATATTCACTTATTAGTGCTCCGCTCTCTTCAGCTTATGCAGAGGCTTTTCATCGATATGATTTTCCTTGGATTCGATATATGCTACGCCAACAAATCAATATTTTCTTTGGTTTTTCTATTATTGTTTTTCTCATGATACTTGCAGCAAAGAAACTAATCCAGTTTTGGATTTCACCCATGATGCATGTCTCGAATGATTTGGTTATTGCAATGGGGTTTTATATATTAATTTCCATATGGGTAAATATTTTTGCAACATTTGTAAATAGTATTGGGAAATTAAAACTCCAGCTCTATTGTTTAGTAGTGGCTATGTTTATTAATATTCCATTGGCATGGTTGTTGGTAAAACACTTTGGCTTTGGTTTAGAGGGCGTTGTTTATGCTTCAACTTTGAGTCTTTTATTATTTTCTATTGTAGGGCCAATGCAAAGTTTTTATTTGGCGAAGAAAATAACTTAAATAATATAGGTGGTTTATCAGTGATTAAGCGAATTCAGTGGATAATATTTGGCAGGGGTTATCAAAAACTTAAATTAGGAGCCTTTAAAGCTTCATTAGCTTCTTTGTCTATTAATTCAAGCTACTCTAGATTTTCTCGCTTGTTAGGGAAGGCAGAGGTTGTGAATTCTAAAGTCGGTAGTTATACCTATATATCTAGTGCTTACGTAGGTAACAGTGATGTTGGAAGTTTCTGTTGTATTGCCCCAGGCGCAAAAATTGGTGGGCTAGGTTTACATCCAACTCATATGATTTCAATCCATCCAGCCTTTTATTCTTTGCATGCGCAATCAGGTAGAACTTTTGCCAAGAAGAATTGCTTTGATGAATCAAAAAGAACTTACATTGGGAATGATGTCTGGATTGGCGCTAATGTCATTATTTTAGATGGTATTAAGGTTGGCGATGGGGCTATTATTGCAGCAGGTGCTGTTGTTACAGAGGATGTACCTGATTATGCGATAGTGGGAGGAGTGCCTGCAAAAATTATTCGTTTTCGTTTTGATGATGGTGATATTGATTTGCTTAAAAAAGTTAATTGGTGGAATCTTGAAGTTGAGCAATTAGAAAAGATTAGCGATCTATTCCCATTGGGCAATCCTAAGGCTTTATATGACGCAATACTTCACATAGGGATAACTAAATAGTTTTATATATCAAATGAACAGCCATCTTCCACCCAAAATTTCGATAATTACCATAGTAAAGAATGGTATGCCATACATCATCGAAACAATAAAAAGTGTTCAAAATCAGAACTATAAAAACATAGAGTATATAGTCATTGATGGAGAATCAACAGATGGTACCGTTGATTGTATTAAGAGCAATCAATCAAAAATCGATTATTTTAATAGCGAAAAAGATAATGGAATTGCTGATGCATTTAATAAAGGTTTAAAAGTTGCTTCTGGCGACTATGTTATGTTTCTCAATGCAGATGATAAGCTTGCATCGGAACATGCAATAGAGCTATTGGTCAATGTTATCTTAGAAAATAATAAGCCAACATTTGTTTATGGAGATTGCTATGTTTTGTGTCGGGAAACAGGATCCTTAAAATATCGAGCTTCTATTAATTTTGATTTAAAAAATATAAAAAAAGGCTTGATGCCACCCCACCCAAGTACCCTCGTCAATATAAATTACTTTCAAAAGTACGGAAATTTCGATTCTAACTTTAAAATAGCTATGGACTTTGAATGGTTTATTCGAGGTATCAGAGACTCAAAGGTTATACATAGTTCAGAATTAATAACTTATGTACGGGATGGGGGAATTAGCACTAAAGCTCAAATGAAAGTCATTACAGAGATTTCAAAGGCACTCGTTAAGAATGGGTTCGTTGATTCAGTTATGCAGGCTTATTTAATTAAGCTCTATTTTATAACTAGATATATGTTGAGGCTTCTGCTTGTTAGGCTTGGAATTTATGAAGTTATAAGAAAGGGTTTTGTTTTAAAATGAATTATCTAATAAATCGATTTAAAAGATTAATAAAACACAAAATAAATAGATATCAGAAATCATATTCACAATGTGGTGAAGATTTAATTATTTCTCACTTATTTAGAGTTATTGGTATTGATGACCCAATGTATCTTGATCTTGGAGCACATCATCCGACTTATTTGAGTAATACATATTATTTTTATGAGAATGGATCTTCTGGTGTTTGTATTGAAGCCGACCCTTCGCTAATTGGGGCATTTAACAATCTTCGAAAAAGAGATTCAATAATTAATTGTGGTGTAGGCACTCAAAACACTAATGCGGATTTTTACTTAATGAGTTCCAGCACTCTAAATACTTTCTCTAAAGAAGAGGCTCAGCGTTATTCTTCCTATGGTAACCAGAGAATTGAAAAAGTAATCAATGTAGATGTTAAAACTGTTAATTTCATTATTGAAAGTTACTGTAATCGTTGTCCTGATTTAGTGTCATTGGATGTTGAAGGTCTTGATTATTTAATTCTTCAGGATTTTAATTTTGCTAAATTCAGACCTTCTGTATTTTGTATCGAAACTCTTAGTTATACTGAAAATCATTCTGAGACAAAAATAAATGAAATTAATGACTTAATGCATAAAAATGGTTACTTGACATATGCTGACACCTATATCAATACAATATTTGTAGACGATGCTGTTTGGAAGAATAGGGCTAAATGAGACACATCAAGAATAGTATACGAAGTTGGATTCTAGCATTTACAACTCCTTTTCCATTAATTGGTTTATTCTATCTCCCCAGATTCTTAAAGCATTTGTTTGATTTTCCTAAAGTCAGCAATCTATCAAAAATTAAATTTGTTGATTTACAACCCTGCCTAGTTGATTGGACATCCCACACGCCTTTTGACCCCCATTATTTTTATCAAGGTGCATGGATTGCCAGAAAAGTTTCTGCACAAAAACCACCTCATCACACGGATATTAGCTCTAGTGTTTTAACTATATCTGTTTTAAGTGGTTTTGTTGAAACAACTTTTGTTGATTATAGACCATTGAAATCCAATTTATCAGGCTTGGAGTCGATATCAGGGGATATTCTTGCCCTTTCATTCTATGATGAATCAATTTATTCTTTGTCATGTTTGCATGTGATCGAGCATATTGGACTAGGACGTTATGGCGACCCATTGGATCCCGATGGAAGTATTAAAGCTGCATTGGAATTACAAAGAGTGGTTGCAAAGAGTGGCAACTTATTTCTATCAGTTCCTATTGGACGTGAACGAATATGCTTCAATGCACATCGTGTTTTTTCGCCAAAAACCATCATTTCAATGTTCCCTGAACTCCAATTAGTAGATTTTTCATACGTTGATGATTCTGGACTGTTTTATTCTAATGCCTCACTTAATGATGGATCCAATTTGGATTATGGCTGTGGCATGTTTCATTTCAAGAAAATTAAATAAGCCAATAATAAATGATTGTTAGCCATGTATTGGGTGGTGTTGGAAATCAAATGTTTCAATACGCAGCAGGGCGTTCTCTTGCCGCTCATTTGAATCAAGAGTATTTTCTGGACATTTCGAGCTTTGAAAAGTATTCACTTCATCATGGATTTGAGCTGGATCGTATTTTTAATATCTCATCTAAGAAAATAGACATATCCATTTTAAAAAAAATATTAGGATGGAGATCTTATAATTTAGCGGTAAAGCTTTTGAAGCGTCCCCATTTCTCTTTTTTACGTGGTAATAGCCTAGTTTTTGAACCATACATGCATTTTTGGCCACATTTTTTTGATGCTAGATCTAATAGTTATTTGTATGGATATTGGCAGTCAGAAAAATATTTTAGGTCTATTGAATCTATCATTAGAAAAGACTTTTCATTTACGATCCCTCTTTTAGACAAAAATCTAGACCTCGCTGAACATATTTCTTCTATTAATTCAATTAGTTTGCATGTGCGACGCGGTGATTATGTGACTGATCAGAAAACCGCTCAGATTATGTCATTGTGTAATCCGAATTATTATCAACGCGCCATTTTGCATCTTGTAAATCAAGTTGAAAAACCAGTTTTTTTTGTGTTTTCTGATGATGTGGAATGGGCGAAAAACAATATAGCGATCGGATACCCTTGCACGTACATTGATCACAATCGGGGTCAGTATAGCTACATTGATATGCAATTAATGAGTTTATGCAAGCATCACATTATTGCGAATAGTTCATTTAGTTGGTGGGGTGCTTGGCTGAATCCATCCTTAGAAAAAGTTGTAGTAGCCCCTGCTATTTGGTTCAAAGATGGGAAGGACGATCTCGATCTGATTCCTCAGGCTTGGGTGAGATTATGAGCCAACAGAGTAACCGAATTCCGGTGAGTGTCATTGTTCCATGCTTCAAATCAATAGATACAATCCTAAGAGCGTTAGATTCTGTGTTTCATCAATCAAAACTACCAGCAGAAATTATACTGGTCGATGATTTCAGTAATGATGATCAAAAAACAGTTAAGCTCTTAAAGGAAATTCAAAGAAAATATGATGATCAGGTCATTCATGTGATTGAGTTGAGTTGCAACGTTGGTCCTGGAACAGCGCGAAATGTTGCTTGGAATAAAGCCACGCAACCCTATATTGCGTTTTTAGATGCGGATGACAGTTGGCACCCACAAAAATTAGAAATCCAATATGACTGGATGGCAAAACATCCAGAAGCAATACTGACGGCGCACGCATCTACCCAGATAGAAGAAGGTCAAGCTACCCCTTTGCTAATTGGGGTTCAACACGCAAAGAGAATTAATAAATTGCGTTTGCTCATCTCTAATTATCTTCCCGCAAGGTCAGTAATGTTGAAGCGTGATATTGAGGATCGATTTTCTCCTGGTAAAAGACATGCTGAAGATTATTTGTTGTGGTTAACGATAGTCTTGAAAGGACTACCTGCTTATTATTTGAATTTGACGATGGCGTATTCCTATAAAGGTGATTTTGACGAGATTGGACTCAATGCAGATTTAAAGAAATCCCATGCCGGAGTCAATGATGCGTTTCGTCAGCTTCGTCGTGCTCATAAAATTTCTTATCCTACTTTAATTTTTTTGCTAGCTTACTCATGGATTAAATATCTAAGAAGGTTATGGATTGTAGGTTTAAAGAAGTTATTTAATTGGCTTGGCAACTGAAGCATGTTATTAAAACCAAAAATATTTTTTGTGGCGACAGTTGAATTTACTGTGAATGCATTTTTATTAAATCATTTGCGAATGCTGTCGGGAGATTTTGACTTAACACTTATAGTAAGCACGACTGATCCAGATTTTCTTAGTAAACAGGGAATATCTGCGCGCGTTATTCCTATGAATATGGCAAGAAAAATCAATATCCCATCTGATTTATATTGTTTATTTAAGTTGATCATTATTTTTCTAAAAAATAAACCATCAGCTGTGCAATCAATCACTCCTAAGGCTGGGTTGCTAGCGATGCTTGCCGGATTCATTTCGTTTGTTCCTTTTAGAGTGCATGCCTTTACAGGTCAAGTTTGGGCAAATAAAAAAGGTATCGCGCGTTTTATACTTAAGAGTATGGATCGATTGATTGGGTTGCTGGCACATAGATGCATTATTGACAGTCCATCTCAGCGTGATTTTCTAATTAATCAGGGTGTTGTTAGCAATGAAAAATCTATCGTTTTTGGTAGTGGATCTCTTGCTGGGGTTGATCTGGATAGGTTTAAATTTAATCAAAAGAGTGCCCATGTAGTCAGAAAAAATCTGATGATTCCAGAAGATGCTTTTGTTTTTATGTATCTTGGCCGATTAACAATAGACAAAGGGATAATAGATCTTGTAAACGCATTCTCAAGGCTTGGGCGTCAGAATGTTTACCTAGTGATGGTTGGACCAGATGAGAAGGATCTGAAAGATCAGATCAGAGATCAATATTCTGAACTGTTGGCTAAAATTCGTTTTGTTGGATTAACCTCACAATCAGAGATGTATCTGTCTGCTGCCAATGTTTTATGTTTGCCAAGCTACAGGGAAGGTTTTGGTAGCGTTCTTATTGAGGCTGGTGCAATGAGTATCCCAGTTATTGCCTCTAATATATATGGCATTCAAGATGCGGTCATAGATAGAGAAACCGGAATTTTGCACGCGCCGAAAGACGTAAAAGCAATTACAGCGAGTATGGAGTTGTTATTAGCTAATTCAAAATTGGTATCACAATTAGGGATTGCAGCAAGGATTAGGGTGACGAATGAGTTTGACGCTAAGATACTTTCGAGGTACTGGCTAGATTTTTATTTGAAATACATTCGTTAATTGTTTTAGCCTGCAAGTAAATACTGTTTTATGGTGTGTATTTAATTCCCTTAAGCCCTAGTGATTATTTTTGAGGGTGTCCTGAATTTTGTGTAAACGTCGGTTAATTACTGCTGAGGCATCCTCTCCTCAAACTGAATGGTAAACCTATTTAATGCAGGTTTCCAATCACGCAGTGGCATTGTCCATTTCTTGCTGA